>Ga0307515_10003108_pt1 | contig 35146 bp, 40 predicted proteins | sample 17_EM_MG_FD_194513 | JGI IMG/M metagenome (GOLD analysis project Ga0307515, IMG submission 194513) | Populus trichocarpa ectomycorrhiza microbial communities from riparian zone in the Pacific Northwest, United States - 17_EM | ecosystem: Host-associated > Plants > Roots > Unclassified | place...
TACAATAGAGATTCAAAACCGCGTCACCATCCACCTGACCCACCACCAACCCGACGAAGAAAGCATCCTCGTCACTTACGCACCTCTATCTGCAACGCAGCGCATCAATCCGTTCAATACATTTACCACTTCGCGAGGGTATTTTAAATAAAGAGACGAAAGAGTCATCTTTTCCCAACTTTCCTTTTCGCCAATGGCTGACGACGCGCTCACCTCACCTCGTCTTTCCGCCGAGGCCGCGGTCGGAGACGCGCCAGCACAAGCTGCGATCACGTCGTCTTCGGGAGAAGACGCGAACAAACAGGGCGAGGCTGTTGCCGTCTCTGCTGCTGTTGCTGAGACGAATGGGGGCGATAAGAAGGAATCAGACACGACGACTGCTCCTGCTGCAGCCTCTGCAGCCGGAGCCGCCTCTTCAGCTGCAACGCCGGCAAGAAAGACGCCAAAGCCGTCGAAAAAAAAGTCTCTCGCAAATATGAAGAAGACCCCGGGAAAGAATGCGGCTGCGGCGGACCAGAGGTTCAAGCCGGGCGATTATGTGATGGCGAAGATGCGGAGCTTCCCCCCTTGGCCTGCGATTGTGCTCAGTAAGGAGCTCCTGCCGGAAATCATGCTCGCTGGGCCGGCTGGCGGAAAAGCAAAGTCGCTTGAGACTATTGGAGCGGCTGCGTGGGAAACGCAATACCCAATCTTCTACATGGGAACATATGAATAGTGAGTTTTGCTTTCTTCGTCTCCTTTGTCTTTGGTTTTTGATTTTTCGGCATATTTACCCGCTGTGTGAGTGATTTTTATTTTTGCTCTGCCCTTGAGAATGTTGCGAGTGAGCTTTGTGCTTCTATAATTGGCTTGATTTTTCCCCCTGAATTTTTACTGGCTCGTTGCTACACACCTCTTGTTTGCGCTTTGATCCTCAGAAGCTGCTACCACCAAATCACTGCTAGGAAAAATTGTTTGCAACATCCCTGTTTCACTGTTGCTGACAAACGTGTTTCACAACAGCTCTTGGATTGCCGTGAGCGATCTCGATCCTCTTACGAAAGACAAAATTGATGCGGGTGCCGGGAGTCGAAAGACAAAGAAGCTTGTCGAGGCATTTCAGGAGGCTAGGCAGGAATTTTCACTCGATAACGTAAAAGAAATCCAGGAAACTATGATGGAGATAGACGAAGAACCCGTAGTCGAGCCAGAGCCGGAAGAAGAAGAAGACGAGATGGAACTCGACGAGGAAGACGTTGGCAGTGGTGGAGACGACAAGTCCTCAAAGAAGGCCTCACGAGGCAAAAAACGGAAGAAGTCCGAAACCGCTTCCGACGACGAGGCTGAATCGGAAAAGCCGGCAAAGACCCCTAAAAAAACCGTTGCGAAGGCAAAGACCCCGAAATCCACTACTAAGGCAACACCAGCGGCCAAAACTCCGAAGACTCCTAAAACCCCCGCTAATGGCGTTAAAGCCTCTGCAAAGAAGGGGACTGCTACGAAGGAAAAGGCAACTCCGGCTACAAAAGGAAAGAAATCGACAACCCCTGCAGCTAAAGGCAAGAAGGGAGCGAAAAGTAAGGAGGCGGTAGAATCAGAATCAGAGGGCAGCGCGACCGAGACAAGGACTTTTAAGGACCCGAGGGGATTGCCCGAGGAAGAACAGCACAAGTTGATGCTCCATCGAAGACACCGATTGCAAAAGGCATTTTTGAATAAAGATAAAACACCGCCGAACGAAGATGTATGCATGCCACCGATATATCGGTTGCCAGTTATCGTGCAGCGGCTAATTTGGAAATGATAGGAAATGCACGAGTTATCTGGTTGCTTGAAAGCGTTGGAGTCTTGGCCTGATATGCCGGCTGAACTCATCAAGGTGTGTACATTGCAATTAGCCCACCCCCAAATGTGTCGGATGTGGCAATTAATGATATCATTCGAAAATAGAGCACCAAGATCCACAAGGTTCTCCGTGGGATCTTCAAGGTGGAATTCGCTATCCCCCTTGAAGATAAGTACAAATTCAAGGAGCGCTCCAGAGTCCTGCACGACAAATGGATGGAAGTCCTGCGTACCACCGAGAAGACCGCGACCGACGAAAAGGAGGATGGAGGCGCCAAGGAAGAGGAATCTTCTGAAGTCAAGACAGATGGTGATGCCAAGGAAAATGGTATTGGAGGTGACGATGCACCTGCCGCGACCAACGGCAATTCTGAGGCCAAGGAGACCGCTGTCGTTAAGGAGGTGGAAATGAGGGATACTCCTCAAGAGGGTGGAGATAAGGTGAATGCTGAGGAAGGGATTGAGGCTGTTGCTGGCAAGGAAGTGGTCTAGGCTGTCCTTCCTTGTGCGGTCAGCTAAATCCGATGTTGGGCAGTTCGTTGTTGCAAAACGTTGGATCGGGGAGGATTTATGTGATTTGTGGTGATTTTGTGCACGAATAAAATGGGAGGAAAAATGGGCTTTCTCTGTCTCTGCCAAGGTTGGATGGAAAATAGGAGTGTAGAATAATGTGCCGGAGGAAGGGATAAACTGAGAATGGCGACCGGGGGGGCGAGCTCAGCTCTCTGCAGGAAAGGAAACGAAGAAAGGCTTTTGGGGAGGGCGGGTGAGGCTGTTTCTGTCTCCTGTTTTCTTTCTCTTTTTTCGATCTATCTCGGGGGCCAATTGTTTCTGGTACTAACTTGTGTTTTATTTCGTTGGTTTTTTTCTTTTTTTTTTTTTGCAAATCTTCGTCTGATTGGTTGAATCTTGCTGCTACGTTTCCGTGTAAGCTGTGTCGTCTGTAGGTGTGAGATTGCTTGCTGTTGCGTTACTTTATTACTTTAACTCTTACTCTGACGTCTATAAATACTTGTTGTGATGAGATATGAAGATAGCGGGCGGTGAAACATACATGTTTGCTTAGTTATATTCATAACGTTTATTTAGTGTGTGCCCGTGTGCGACGTCTCTTTAATCGGACCGGCGGAACGGAAAATGTAAAAATGATCACTGCAGGGGTCGAACCTGCGACCTTGGCGTGTCATATGGATATTAGCACCACGCTCTAACCAACTGAGCTAAGCGACCATCTATATCTTTGTCATCCAGCAGCAAAAATCAATGCACGCTCCAATAGCTTACGATAGAGTTTCTAGGAATTGGCGTTTTGGCATTCCCTTTGAACAGTCTTAGACCCCCCAATTTGGCGACTGCGGGAGGTGGGGGCTGGTGGTAAGCGCTTTGTGGCTATGCTGACGCCAGAACCGAGTATGAGCTGACAACCCAACGACATCCCAACGACATCTCCCTCCCTTCAGCTCCCCCAGCTCCCCACCACCACCACCCAACCCCAACAAAGCAAAGCAATGGCGCAATACCTCCTCGACCTCCTCTACTCCCTCACAACCTGCATAACCTGCTTCCCCAGCAGCCCCAACCTAACCATAAACTCGCGCACCTTCAAGATCCTCTCCCTCCTCGGCGAAGGCGGCTTCTCATACGTATACCTCGTCCGGGCCTCGGACGGTGCCCTCTACGCCCTGAAAAAGATCCGCTGCCCCTTCGGCCACGAGTCCGTCTCGATCGCGGTGAAAGAGGCGGAGAGCTACCGACGGTTCAGCCACGCAAACCTCATCTCGTCCATCGACTACGCCATAGTCACCTCGTCCGGCCGCAGCGCTACGACGGTGGTGGGAAGAGACGATGAGGATGGCGGCGGCGGCGAGAAAACGGTCTACATCCTCCTCCCGTATTTCCGCCGCGGGAACCTCCAGGACGCGGTCAACGCGAATCTGGTCAACCACACGAATTTCCCAGAGAAACACCTGATGCGTCTGTTCCTGGGCGTGTGCAGAGGCGTGCAGGCTCTCCACGACCACAAAATCACCGGCCCCACTTCTGCCCTGCCGCCGGCGGCGGGCGTGCAGGACCCGCTGATGGGCGAGCAGCAGGGGGGAGGCGAGGAGGGAACCCCACGTGCGTACGCTCACCGCGATATCAAGCCAGGGAATATCATGATTTCCGACGACGGTATAACGCCGATACTCATGGATTTTGGCTCGCTCACCCCGTCGCCCACAGCGATCACATCCCGTACGCTTGCGTTGTCGGTCCAGGACCACGCGGCAGAGACATCAACGATGCCCTACCGTGCGCCGGAGCTGTTTGATGTCAAGACTGGAAGCGTGGTCGATGAGAAGGTCGATATTTGGAGTCTTGGTTGTACATTGTTCTGTGCGTTGTACGGGCACTCCCCGTTTGAGCTCGCGACCGAAGAGAGTGGGGGGAGTCTGGCGCTCGCGATTTGTTCCGGCGCGTATAAGTTTCCGACTCCTGGGGCGCTGGGGGGGAGGAAGGTGGGGGAGAAGGATGTGAGTGAGAGAGTTAAGGAGGTGATGAGGATGTGTCTCAAGGTTGAGCCGGCGGAGAGACCGAGTATTGCGGAGCTGATTGAGGAGGTGGGGGGCGTGATTGAGGAGCTGGAGGAGGATGAGTAGATACGTATCATACCCGGCTGGGTCCGGTCTGTCTGTTACTTTGTTGTGGGGATGTAGCCGTGCTTGTATTTGAATGAGTGTAATGGCGTATTGTAGTTGCTTCGATAGGGAAGGGTGGAGGGAGGTTAATGAATGTGCTCTAAACAGGAAGGGTATAGAGCTGAGCTGCATTCGTCTAGTCGTGCGGTAGGAGAGTGGGGTCTTAATATCGGGGATTGGTGGTATAGGAATGGGCACAAACATTGGTTCCGGGCGCCTTCCGGGCACTTTGTATGTAGCCATATACAAAGTCAATGAACCACTCGACAGCAGGGAAAAACCCACGAAGCACCTGCTAGGCTTGTGTTTAAGAATTACATACGTACTCTAAAAAGCATACCTTTGCAGCGGTGTTGGGGAAAAGTAGGGGGGAGAGTGAAGTGGTGGAGATAGGAAATCATGGTATACTTCACATACAATCACTCTATATCCAAATTCAGTCCGTGTTCCTGGCCACACAGCACAGCCCGTACACACGGGACACGGAATGTTATTTGAGGCCAGGCGGACTTATCAGTTAAGTAGGTCCAACCGGCAGGAGAATTTTCTTGCCTAGCCGCAATGGATATGGTGGTTGGGAGGATATAATATGTTCCCGGTAGGCCCAAAGACATCACTTGAAGTGAAAAAATATACAAAATTTGCTTCATCAACATCCTTTCTTCCACCCCTCCACCCCTCCCATATACATATTATTACAAGCACACGGTTCCCTCCGTCCATATTACAACAAAGCGAACCATCTTTGAAACTCCAACGCCAAACCAAATCCACTCGGTAGTCGAACCCAGGTATTGAACACATCTCTCACCCTTCCTTCCCCTGTACATACGCATCAATCATTACAGGCACCAATTACCTCCATCTTTGCAACAAAAACGAGCCACCGTTCCCAGGAACTCCGAAACCAAACCAAAACGCTCAACACCACCGTAATTAATATCCAGGTACCGACCCTGCTGGTGTGGAAATTCTAATAGGGTGGCTCGGGCATGCTGTCGTTGTACCTGAAAGGGAAAAAGGATTGCCAGGCAGCCTCTGCCCAGCCGAAATACTGTCGTTGGCCCCAGATTTTCTGTCGGGGTAAAAAGTCATAGGTGGGGATGGCGCAACCGTAGTCGAACATACTGCGGTCGACCACAGTACATTCCACACGGGTGTCAAAACTGCCAGGACATGGGTGAAGATGACGAGAAGTCTATAACCGGGGGCCTGGGTGAAGGTGGCACAACCAAACGCGTGGGTATATCTCCTGTCATACTGTTCTTATCGGTGTCTATCGCAAGTAGTTGGACCGTGGTGACCCCTAACCGCAGCTAATTGCAACGGTGTTTGGTCTTTGATGTCACAGGCCTCTTTATCAGTGCCCATTTCGACGAGTAACTGGACCGTGGGGTCGTGCCCGGCAGCCGCAGCCAAATGTAGTGGTGTCTGCCCTTTATAGTTCATAGCCTCCTTATTGGCACCTATATCGATGAGTACCTGGACTGTGGTGTCGTGCCCGGCAGCCGCAGTCAAATGCAGTGGTGTCTCCCTAAAATTGTCATAGGCCTCTTTATCAGTGCCCATCTTAATGAGTACCCGGACCGTGGTGTCGTGTCCGCCAGCCGCAGCCAAATGTAACGGTGTTTGATAGTATTCGATGTTCCGGGCCTCTTTATCGGCGCCAATCTCAACCAGTACTTGGGCCGTGGTGTCGCGCCCGGCAGCTGCAGCCAAATGCAGTGGTGTCAGCCCTCTATAGTCTTTAGCCTCCTTATTGGCACCCATATCGATGAGTACCCGGACCGTGGTGTCGTGCCCGGCAGCCGCAGCCAAATTCAGTGGTGTCCTCCAAAAATTGTCGTGGGCCTCTTTATCAGCACCCATCTCAACAAGTACCCAGACCGTAGTGTCATGCCCAACTACCGCAGCCAAATGCAGTGGTGTCTCCCTAAAATTGTTATGGGCCTCTTTATTAGTGCCCATCTTAATGAGTGCCCGGACCGTGGTGTCGTGCCCGCCAGCCGCAGCCAAATGCAATGGTGTCTGCCCTCTATCGTCCCCAGGTTCCTTATTGGCGCCCATCTCGATAAGTAACCAGACTGTGGTATCATGCCCGCTAGCTGCAGCAAAATGCAATGGTGTCTGCCCTCTATCGTCCTTGGCCTCTTTACTAGCGCCCATCTCGATGAGTAACCTGATCGCGGTGTCGTGTCGGCCAGCCGCAGCAAAATGCAACGGTCTCCGCTTAAAGCCGTCCTCAACCTCCTTGTTGGCGCCCGCATCAATGAGTAGCCGAATTGCAGCGTCGTGGCCCCTCTCTGCAGCAACTATCAAAGGCGTTCGGTTTTGAAGACGTGATTTAACAGCCACGCCAGCTGCCAATAGAGCACCGACTGCTGGAGAAAATAACATCCAAACTGCTACAAACAGAATTTTTTTCCTGAAATCCCGAGCGGCCTCACAAAGCCTAGGACTTAGAAGGGGCACTTTTAGGTGTGAAATAACCCAGCTCTCGAAAACATAACAACCAGGACTACAAGACACTTTCTTAATGAACTGGGAAGTAAGTTGGAGGAGGTCTGCAGGCCGATGACAGCTGTCGGTGTGTTGTCTGAGATGGCGCAATGAATAACTAACTAGTGGCCTTTCGTTGACATACTGAGCGTACATCTCGAAGTGTTTTGAGTTCCAAGATTTGATATCCGGTAAAGTGCTTTGTAACGAGGTATTTGTCGCCAAAACCATTAAATATCGGATACAGTTCACCGATATGTTAAAGTTAGCATCGTCCTGGCTCATCCTGAAGTTGGAGCTCGCTGGATATTTGTTTGGCTGGAGTAAAAACTCGCGTGCAGTTTGATGCATAAACTGGACGATCTTGCTACCTGGGAGATATTAGCTAAAGGATCGCATAAAGCATTTTCATCAGGTAATTGGAAATACCATTAACACCCTTAATCTCCAGAAGGTTACCTCCACAATGTATGATTCTCTTCTCGATTCCCTCAATAAGGTTCGCCTTAAGGGATTCGTCGGAAGGGAACTCGGCGGTATCGTTCCGGATGGCAAGAGCATGTTGAAGTTCGGCAACCGTCAGAGGACGACGTGCGAACAAGACGAATTCAAACATCCCCGTTGCATCACGAATGTTGCGCTGGTTATCACGGCCCAGTCTCCCCAGAATTCTTGCGTAGAAATCTTCTAGCTCGGTTGGAAGAGATTTGAGGACTTCAAAGATTTCCTTCTCAGAGTAGCCAGTCTCGGCATATGGTTGTAGCTCTTCTTTAACCAAGCGTACCCATACAAACACACCTTGGGCGTGCTCGGTTATGTAGCTTGTTGCTCGCTGGAGAAGGGAGCCCGTGAAGTTCAGATCTGAACCTAAGAAGGATCTGGCGAAATTGTTGATGTCATCTCTAGTCTCATCCTGCAACCTTATGAAGTTGTGAAATTCCCGGTTACGATGTTCGAGTACCCCAATCGGCCGGCTAGAAATGAATATCTTCACAATACATCCATTTTTCTTAGAACAAAGGTCAAACAAAACCTGGAGAATATCACGCCTATTCCCTGAATTATCGTCGGACTCATCCATTGCATCTATAATCAGACAAAGTCGTTCCGGCACTGGATGAACTCCAATTGATAAAAGCACTTTCCTTAAAGACTCATAAGACCATGTGCGTTTGGAGCCAATAAAACCACATTTCCGATACTCGGATTGAAAATGGAAGAAAAAGGTTTCTCGCTGCTTCAGAATATCGTAAAGAATAGACCGAAGCATGCCGTAATGACTTCTTTGGGATTCACCCTCTCTGTCGCTGTAAAAATAATTTGCCACAATGGTCTCGCTCGAATTCGATGGGAAGTTATCCCTGAAATATTTTGTAAGGGTACTTTTTCCGCTGCCAGGCTTCCCTTGAACATATAGCAGGCGGGAGTCGTCAGATTTTGACCATGCCTGGTATTGTGCATGGGTCCAGAGCCATTTTAATGAATCCTTATGTTCTTTCGAGATTTTGCTATACCGTGTATTTTCGAAATGAAGTGTATTGAGACATTCTGTGTTATTTACGTACCACATGTCAGCCTGGTTTAACCAAATAAAGAATGCAACCCAACCTTGTCTCTCCTTATCATATTCGATGCATGGCAATCCATCAAGTGATTTCTTGATATCGGCTCGCGTCCGGCTTGTAAGCAAAGCTTTAGACCAAACACGTTCTTGTACATATGTGATGAATGAACGGATTTCACCGATGACCTGGTGCTCGGCTTTGTCTAGTCCATCAATGACAATCAAATACTTTTGCTTCTGTTGAGCTAAAACTGCCTTCAGTGCTTTCCAAAATTGACCGGAAGAAATTTTGGAACTGCCAATGAGGCCTCTGAGTGCCATATCTAGGGAACTATTTTTCATCCATGGTTCTGAAGGGGCAATTTGGTTGAGCAGGCTACGAATAAAAACTAAGATGGTTGACGTTGAATTCTTCTTTTCCGCTATCAAAGAACTGACGATTTGATAAATGAGCGAGTGAACTACGGTAGCGTTGACGTTGATCGACGCCCCAGCCGTGCTTGAGAAAAAAAAGTACAGTGCCGTCTGATCTGTGTTCACGAGGTCCAGAATGTGCGACGAGACTTGGTACAAATCATGTGAAGATGGACCAGAGAGCCAAAGCACTTGTGAACAATCGGCCGAGTGCCATTGGCCAAAGTCTATGTTCCTGAAGATCCAAAAGTGCTCGGGCTGGTTACTATCCAAAGGTAAAATTTTGGATTTATAATCCTTTTGATCAACAGTACCTGACAACATGGCCAGGAACAGGTCGGGTTCCAGATTGGACGTAATATACTGCAGCAGTTTCGAGGTGGTATGCGCCCGAACTCCAATGATATCAGCATTCGAGTCCCACATTATATACACAGGTGTTCCAGGGCCAATCCATCACGCACCGATACACTTCTCCATGTGGTGAACCACCGTTTGATAAGTGGTGTCTACGACGGAGGAAAATTTTACCATATCGGTATGGTTTCTTTCAATCGGGAGCCGATGTTCGCGTGGTAGAAAGAGCTGAGCAGAAAAAGTTTTAACCATTATAGCCTCCTCTCCGTCTCTAGAAACCTTCCCTGATTCTGACTGTAGTGAGGTTAATAATCGGGAACAGAAGCAGGAAGTATGCTAGTCACCTTTTTGGCCGTTTTTGTTTTTACTGTCTCATAAAAGCTGACAATTCTTCCCTTGAACCCCTCCCATATGTAAGACAGATCATGCTTTTGATTTTCCAAAAATTCCGAGCCCTCCTTTAATTGCCTGAGCAAATTGCGTCTTGATTCTTGTCCACCGGATTCGATATCGACAAGGTCTTCTAGTTCATCAGTCCGAAACCCTTCGTGTGGTGTTCCAAAAAAGAATATCCCTTGGATCGAATTCAGCATATGCTTGTGGTAAGGACTACGGTTCAGCTCGACTAATGTCTGTCACCAATTATTGTGAGACCCGAGACCAATTTTTGTTGCACGTGAAGGATTACCTGTAGTATCAAAATCCCACCCAGGCTGTGACCTAGGAATATAATCGGCCGGTCCTGGTAAACAATTGACAGCGTCAGCCGGTGTAAGGAAAATCGGGTGGAATAGACAATTGTTATATACCTCGGCAGAGCTACGGGCATTCTCCAGCTGTTGGATGAAGTTACTTCTGTAGTCGGCCAGTCTTAGAGTACTTTTTGTGTCCTCAACCAAACTACTATTGTACCCGTAGGTCATGATTCTGATGTTCTTGATATGTTTTGGCAGAAAGTCCTTTAGCCACATTAGATGTGTTTCGCGGCTCCTCCAGGATCCAAACGCATGGCCTGCAAGGCCGGTCACCGCAACAACACTATATAGGTTCAACGTTAGCATCCAAATGCTGATTTAGGCGTATTAAATGTGTAACTAACTCTGCGATTATTTCGTCATCCAGGGTGTTCAACGGCGTTAAGTCATGAAAATGGCAGTCAATCACAAGATGAGCCTCGGTCCTCTTGGCGATTTTGGGAATCTGCTTATGCTTAACTTCGAACCGACCAAAACGCCGGAAGTAGTCGGAACACGTTTCCAAGTTGAGCAATGCAGTCTTAGTGGGGCCGCAACACGCTGGATATAGAGAGAGTTCATGGTTGTGTTGATCCTTGAGAGACGCATCTATATTATCTTGGAGAGCCTCCATAAGGTCGTTCTCACTCCAATCTAATGGGACTCCACATATCCGGAAACACTTAGGCGTATGTTCCACAGCGGCGACGCGGTCAGTGGTAGAGTCTTTGTCAGTCATTCTTCTTTCCTTCTCTTCTTCACTAGCCAGATTCTGGGTACGCTCCTTTCTATTCGGCGGGGGGGCTGCGCAATGTCTGTTGTTTAAAAACAGATCACGTTCTCGCTCTCGTTCTCTTCTCCCTCCTCGTGGATTATCTTGTTCGTAGTTCCGCACAGCGTGTCTATCACTTCGGTGCCTTGGATCTTCACGATTTACACTAGCGCCGCGGCGCCGACGCCCAGGTTCCCCGTAATGATCAGTGCGCTCCCTATAGCTGTCATGATCGGTGTCTCTTCCATAGTCGTCGACACCTCTCCCGAATCTACGGGGCGATCGAGAGCGCTCGTGGCGGGGTTCGATACGGCGGTTGTCTCTATAATATGATGAACCTCTACGATACCTATCTATAGATCATGCTAGCGATTAGGATCGAGGCTAAACATAGAATCTGCGATTTTGCAGGCTCTGGGTAAACAAATGCAAAGAAATCAAACATACCTTCCCCTCTGCTATCGCGTTTCATGGTGGAGTAGAGTTAAACCCCAGCCTGTCTGGATATAGCCCCGGTGTGTAACAGTTACGTTCGGGACTGCAGTAGATATGGCGCAACTCGGTATAGTGTAGGTATTCTCGATCCAGCGTTTGCGTCGGGGTTCTAACTGTAGAAGATATATGTATAGGAGAGAAGAAAAGATACCGAGCCACCTTTGGTTTTGACGTTGATGGGATTGAATTAATGCCTTGTGAGGGGCTCAGCCCATTGCAAAGGTGATTGGCTGCTCGTATGTTGTTTCACCAGTGTTATCATGCACACGCACAGGGTGTCCAGCGCATTTGCTCACAAAAAATAAAGACAAGAGATCTGGCTACCGGAGATCCGACTGCATCACAGAGAGATTTCGCCGTATAATAAAGTATCGAGTTGTAGCCATATTTTTTGCACTTTGCACAGATTCATGATCAATCATTCGTAGACCCAAAAAAAAAGCTCTGAACAGCACAATGCACGTTTCTGTTAAGCGCAGAGAAGTGGAAGAAATGATCGCAGATACAGGTGAACATTCAATGTTGCGTGGCTTCAGCTTTCTGGAGGAGACTGTCGGCAGGTGGTGGGTAAGCCAAAGGAGAATGAATGCAGGCATCAAGGTTTAACCACCCCCGGTCGATAGCTCTCAGGCTTGGATCCCAGATATCTAAGATGGAGACAGCTCTCCCGGCCAGGTCTTGTCCTCGATCCCTAACTCCATTTCACTAATATTGACTTCCAGGGGAGGGGGCGGATTGAGCTTTTCCCACAGCACGGACGTCCGTTTCTGTTGTATATATGTGGATCCCCGAAACCGACATTGTAGGGATCAGGATCTCCATCAGGGCCGATGCGGACCACTGCTCTCGTAAATCAAAGTATGAATTGCGAAAAAGTGAAGTCTGGGCAGTAGGAACGAGAACAGCGGACTACGAGTGTAACTATCTAGGTTTCCACAGGATACAACACAACGTTTCTAGAGTTGGAAGCCTACTGAACCCAATATATTCCGGACGGGCCTTTTTCTCTGCTTCTAAGCGTGATGGAATATGATGCAGCACTACTTCCTGTTTTGCCAGACGTATCATAGCATTCGGAACCATGGGTACTCAGAGGCATGGTTGTAAGAAGGTTAAGGTTGAGCACTTGACAAAAGCTTGTTCGCCTATGATATATCGATAGAGTAGCTGGTCGAGCGTTACACGACACCCACCAAAGTAGTGCAGAACCCGCGTATGTCAGCATTCTCAAGCAAACGCATGATTATACATGCGTATGCAAATCAGTAAGTTTTTCGGTTTGTGTGAGGTTCATCTTCCAGCTACCCGGATTGCACAAATCAAAAAATTTCGGACGTATATTAAATTAATAGTTTTGTCCACTTTTGCCTGTCATACTTGTCGGTGGTACTTAACGACGGTACAAAAACCAATAAGTACCTGCTATACTCTCCCGCGGAACCAGAGTAAGGAACCATGGTTAGCACTGTTACTCGCCGAATTTTCAAGTCTCCGGACGCCCCTGTCAATTATTAGATGACTCCGATAAGATTATGTCTTATGCAATAGTCGTCCAACTTTGATGTGTAGTTACCAAACCTTTGATGTGTCGCCAAGGGCGCTCATGATGGGGTGTCCGTAAACTTGTCGGCTTCGCCCCCCAGTTCCATAACCAAAACTCTCTCTCTCTCACTATACATCTCATCTTTAATAAAAAACTTTTGATAAAATAAGTAAACCCCTTGTATCGAATCTTCAGACAACCTCTCAATCTAGAAGACAGCTCCAATTCAAATCTTTCCCGCGAATACGGCCCATTGCGGATTTCAGCCATCATGTCTGTCCCTGGCGGGAAATCATGCTCAAAGACTGACTCTCCGACACCCCTCATATTCGCAAGAACTAATTGTCTAAAGTGCCAATGAAGAAGCTGATCGGATACATGATGAGGATCTGCTGGATCACGGCATACTGGGTCAAGGGTCCGGCCATCGAAACCAAACATATCCACACCAAACACAATGATTTTGTAGTTGCCATTTTACCAGTCGGTATAGGTAACGAATCTCGAGGAAACACTCAACATCCGGATTCATCAATAAAAGGTATTGATCAAACAGCTGGTGAGCGTTCGCGCTGAGGAACCCATTCTGACAGGAGTTGATCTTTGAGACTCCAACAGTGTCGTCCATGTCTATAATACAACAATCGCAATCAAACTGAGTCCAGAGACTCTTTTTATCCAGTTGAAAATATGAGCAGCCTCGAAAGCAGCCCAATTGTATGGGGCCATCCTATTCACAGCACCTGAATTGCACATCTGCCATCGCGAGCACGGATTCGGTTTCGAAATGCATCTTCCAGCCAGACACATTATGGGAGATAATACAGCGGACCCACGGTTCATCGCTAACTCAAATTTCACCTTACAAAATAGCTCAGAAACATTCGCACAAGCACGGTACTGAGCTTACCTTCACAGCTGACCATATAGTCTCCCACATCGAAACGAGACGAGCATCAACCACCGAGACAACTCTTCCAGTATTCTTAACAGTGACGCAAATTGGAGTAGTGGTGACAAGGACGATGCCAAGCATCACGAGAAAGTTCTTGGTAAGGATCCATTCTGTATTAGACCTCCCAAGACAATATCTGGATTAACCTCGTCAAAGAAACGGACGTTGCAAAAATGGGAAAACATCGTGCCGGAACTGGCGTCCCTATCATCAATTTACTTCTCGCTGATAAAAGTTACTAACTAAACGGAAAACTGGAATTATCGAAGCCCTTTTGACCCAAAGGCGGAGAGGAGACCAAGGCGGAGAGACCGAGGTGAGAGACCAGCTATCGGTGGATAATACTGGCTTTAGATACTTGGACGGCAGGGCAAAATCAGCCAGGCTGATAGGGTGTTGGTCACGAGAATATCACGACTGTGGCTGCGGTTCTAAACGCAGCTGCAGCTGGTTCCTATGATCGCACTTTTTGGAGCTGGAGTGAGGAATTTGAATGAAGTTGAGAAAGAGGCTCTTATTATTTTATATTATAGATTAGGAGTATGCACATGAAATTGAGAGATTAAACGGAACTATGTGGTGTAGCAAAGTCATTTATGTAGTACTTGAATAACTCGTAAACGGGAAGACTTCGTCGAACCTGTCTTAACGGACACTAGTGCTAGTGGGGGCGGGGTGACTGCTGGAGTATTGCTACGAATTGACGATGAGTGATAGATATGTGCATCTGATTCAAGATACCGCGGGATGCTCTGGTGGCTTTTCTATGCACCTGCACCCAAAACTGTTTACGTCCATAGATAACACGTAATGAGAAACAAGCGAGTGCCTATCTGTGATCGACCGACGGAAGCAGAAACACCAGCATTTGGTATATTCAAATTTGGATATGAATTTGCGGAAGAGGAGGTTTGAAAGAGAGATTCACGGAGCGTGCTCAACAAAAACAGAAAACAAAACAGATACCCCAAAAAATCAAAACGCCTTTTCTCCCCTTCACCTCTCTACACCCTCCCCCAAATAACCCCAAACGCATCTACCGCATCTCCAAAGCTCCCATAACATCCCTTCACCCCGTCCCCCTCCCACACAGCCCTCTCCGGCTCGGTCCCCTCATACAATCTATTCCCGGCCTCCGCCTCCTTCCCAAGATTTGTTGTCATCCGAACCCACACCACAAGCCGAACCTTTTCCTTCCACACGAGCTTACTCTCCGCATCCACCTTCACCACTCGCTCTTCTGAGGAGAGAGACAGTGACGCGGTTGGTGGAGTGTGGGTAAGTCCAATCGCAAAAGAGTGAGGCGGGTAATGGAACATGAAGCCTCGCGGGAGGTCACCTGATGCGTGAAGGTCGATACGTGTGGGGAAGCCTTGAGTGGGGAGGGATAGAAGCTGGCTTGTGAATGGTGGGCCGATGGTGGAGCCGATCCGGGGAGAAAGGAGGAAGTACTTGGAAAGCTGGGAGTTGGAGAGGATGTGTGCTTGCTCGTCGGGGGTGTAGGATGATAGTGGAGCTTCGTGCAGCGGTACTTCTACTGCTTGTGGTGGGTCGACGGGTTTGAAGTGCTAGAGCGGATCTACCTCGTCAGCATTCCTTCTCCTCTGCCACCTCCTTGGCTCAGTTACGCACTGGAATCATAGCTGCAAACAGCTCGCTCGACATAAACGGCGGTATATGGTCCTCGTTACTTGCCAATTCTGGGTGTATGGCGATGTTATCGACCTCCTTCACGATCCGCAGCATCTGGTTGCGGCAATACGTTTTTGCGTCATCGAGTTCGCTAAGGATGAGACGGATGGGCTTCAGATCTTCGCGGGATTCTTCAGGGAGTTCCGGGGCCTCTTGGTAATGCGAGGGGTCCTCCAGCACTGGTCGCGGTTAGTGGAGGTGGGAGCACGAAGGGAGGAGGTAGAATCACTTTGATTTAGCTGCTTGACAATGTATTTATACTCCATGTAGGCTTCGAGGAGGTATGTGTGATAGAGGACCACATTGTCATAGTCGAGCGGAACGATGCTTGGCATTTGCTCGTGGAAGGAGCGGAGGGAGGTATATTTCGACAGCACCGCGCTATAAATGTGAATCAACACCTGCTTTTTTTCCGTCACTCGGGGGTGCACTCACGTAATCCGCTGCGGACACTTGTGGACTAAATCCGGGAATCTTGCTGCAACTCGGAGGATGCTATCGATGTCCCACACCGTGCCCTCTGCCCATCATTAGAATGCGGGTGGCAATGCGGAGGGAGAGCATCCGGTATACCATCTTTCAACTTCCCCCCACCAGACCAATTCACATTCACCGTCATCTCCGTCTTCTCCGCCAACACCTTTCTTGCCGCTAGTATCGCCGCATCCGCCTCCTCCCGCCCCGTCAACGCCGTCAAACCAACCCTCGCCCTGCCCCCAGCGCCATCAGCAAACCACTTATCTCCCTCGTCCGCATGGGATACCTACTGCGCCTTGATCACTGCCTCTCCCTCCTTCGCCTTCACCTCCTCAGGAATACTAATACTCACCAACACGGTGAACTCGCCCCCCTCCAGAAATCCCGAGATAAAGCAGTCGCCAAAAACCCTATTGAAGCTTTCTTGCGGGAGATTTTTCACACGCTGGAACCGCATATTTTCCTGCTGCGGCGGCGTCGGCGGCTGCGAGATGGCTTTGACATAGATTAAGAAGTTGATGTCGGCTTCTTTGAACTATTTACCCCCGCATATCAGCATGGGATCCTGGGGGATTTGAGGACCGGGAAGCGGACTTTATCGCAGTCAATGAACCCGCCGCCACCTTTGCCGGAGTTCCCGATTGAGCCGGATTTTATGGAGGTACTAGGGGAGAGATTGGTTGCTTCTACGACGTCGCTGGCGGGGGTGTCAGTGCGAGCATGACGGGTGGAAGGTGGCTAAGGAACAAACCTGAGCTTGTCCACGAACTGCGTGGAGTATGTGACGATTTGCCGCTGGTTTTCTGGTTCCGCGGATGGAGGGGGAGGGCTGTTGCTCAAGGATTTGATGGGCTCAAAAACAACCGCGCTGTCGATGCAGGTGTTTTGTGTGTACGAGTTGAAGCTGGTATGTCTGTCAGCCTGCAATCGCACCAAAGCGGAGACGGAGAAGAGACCCTTGGCCAAGGCGCATGGCATTACTGTAGGGAGCATATGCGGTCGCCATTGTCGTCGAAGCAATAGAAGGAGGATAGAATGAAGGACGGGTGCACCTGTATTTGAACCCCACTACGAAAGCTAGCCAGCTGTCAGGCGTCCAGCAGATGCAGCTAGTAGATCTCTCGTCCTATGGTTATGTCTAATAGGTTCTCCTTTGGCAACGGCTGGCCAACACGTCACAGAATAGGAATTCATACAGAAGTTATTCGTTGGCAAGTCCTGAAACAATCCTTTGGCAGTGTTATTGGGTGCGGTGCGGTTTGGTGGGGTGGTGTGTTTCTGAACAAGTCTATTCGTACGATACCATAGTCAACTTTGACTTGCCGCGCCTAAAATCGATGTGCCGATATTTACCGCGGTGTCTGGTTACTTTCCAATCAGCGCATTGTTTTGCTGTTGTCAGGATCACTAGCTTACACAGTCCATAGATCCAGCTTGCCAGGGATTTATGCACAATTTGACCATTGAGATCAAAAACTTTGAAAGTCCAAGTTGCCAGGCTGTTTATCTGCACGTTGTCATTGATGCAAGTTTAAGGGGGAAGTTTTCACTGGCAAATGCAGTGCTTTTTTTGCACAATTTTGGATAATTGTCACACCTTAATTGCGCGAATTGACTGTCCAGAAACACATCCGTAATGGGGTGAAGTGGAAGGTGAGTGACGCGGTATGACTTGGACTGTTCCGTTAGCCCTCGCTAACTGCACGTGCCCTACACTAGTATTTTGCACCGGATACGCATACCAAATATTAAACGCGTGGCCGGTTGACGGGTTTTCCACAAGTGAGGTTCAATCAGCTAATAAACGAAACAGGCTAAAATCCATAGCTCGATTTTCGTATAGTGAATGCGTACCAGTGTAGGAGATAACGTTTACATTTATCCGTGCTATGTGACGTTGAAAAAATATCGTGAATTCTATCATCAACTCCAGACGTGTATGTATCTATGTTTCTAGACAACAAACCTAGTAGTTCGAGTTCAGTTCCACCCTCATTACCGCGCGCAACTCCTCCACATTAGCGACACCACAACTACAACCCACCCCAGTGGCCTCCGTCCATTCACACCCATACCCACTCCCCCGCTGTCTCCTGGCGTCAATCCTGGCTCAAACACTCCACCCCCCTCCTCACCGCACTAGCCCATCCCGCAACCCCATTATTGCGGACCACAAACTCCACCACCCGCTCCCTACCCCACGCCGCGGTCTCCTCACGCTCAAGAACCTTCTCCAGCACCCCAGCTAACTCGCTCTTTTGCGCCTCGGTGATACTAGCCTTCAGGATGCGGTCGTGCAACTGAATCTTCTCCTTCTCACCGAGCGAGCTGGCGGTGGCCGGATCAAACAACCGGGCAAGGAGGTGCGGGAAGTCATTGGTAGAGGATTGTTCGGGGGGAAGAGGGGTGGTGGACCGGGAGACAGTGGTGGACACGTTGCGTGAGGTGGGTGCGGAGAGGAAGGTTGTGGGGAGGTCGTTCCAGTGGTTTTCGATTGTGCCGGATTGGTGGGATTTGGCGGGGATGGGGGCAGGGCGGGAATAAGCACCTGATGTTGCGGCCGGAGAGGGGGAGGTGCCGGATCGAGCGGGCGGGGGTGGTGGAGGGTATGATTTAGGGGGTGGTGCGGAGGCCGGTGGTGCCGGTGGCGCTCGGCGAGATGTGGTCGATGCGAACGGGAGAAAGGTGCTTGGGATGAGCATTCTGTGTGTGTGGTGGAACGGAGGGAAGGACTGGCGTCGAACTGAAAGCTGAAGGAGTGACTTGAAGATGTGGCGAGGGGGTGGTTGTATATTATGTAGTGAGAGCGCGTAAAGGTTACAGGAGCTTCAACTTAGGAGAAGTATGATCCCAAAATAGACCTTAGTTCCAACCCTTGCCCTGAAATATTGCAAGCCACCCAATATAAAGCAAAAGTGCGCAGAATTAAAAGCGGGAGCTCAATGATTGTGCTGGGATTGATTTGACCGGATAGCAGACCCAAATGCGAGAATCGACCATGGTACCGAGCGCTGGCAGAGCTCCGACCATCAGCGATTTTCAGATTCAGACTGCGTCGGCGATGGAAAAGTCTTCGTGATGCTCCTGGGCATTCCCCGATGGAGCGGCAAAGCACGTCAGTGTTGCAGGGGTGGCGGCACTGTGTGTGGGAACTTTTCGTTTTGTGTTTTGTGGGGAGCGTGGGATAGAGTCGAGCAATAGTCCATCTGCCCTCGAGGAGATGGTGAATCCGTCGCTGCTGCGCCTCGCGATGGTGATGTTCCAGACCTCTACCTGGCTCCTGGCAGCACGTAGTAGCGGCATCACCACCGCCACCAACTCAATTCCCCGTTTGCTGGACAGCGGGCACGTGCTCTGGTTATGCATGGCAGCCAATGGTCGCCAACCACCGGCCGCTGATTGGCTCGCTTAGTACTCCAACCCTGTTTTTCAGCGGGGAGAGAAAATTTTGGATAAGAACCTGTAGAGTCACATCGCCCGCCCCAGAGTCAAAAGACTGCTCAATTCCTCCCTCCCCCGACTCCCCTCACCCCACACTGCTATCAAACCAATCGACCAGCCAATCCCTCACCACGAACGGGGGTTAGCTCACCGGCGGAGGCTTTATCTCGTTCTGTCTTTCTCTGTCCTTCATATAGCATTTCACCTTATTCCAATATGGCAACCACTTTGCCCCGCCGTTTTGCGCTCTCCCCTTCCTCACTCCGGCCAGCCCGGGCACTACTCCCATCCGCCTCTACCAAGTCCTCCCGCGCTCTATCGTCTTTATCAAAGCTATTGCCGCGAGCGCAGACACACAATGTTGGCGCAAAGTCCTTGAACAAACATACTGCCGACCGATGGGCATCGGTGATACAGGCACGAACATTCACTTCCTCCAGGAAGCTGTTTGCGTCGGAGGAAGCTCCTTCGGCAAAAGCATACCTGGCATCCGGCGCAATTGCTGGTGGACGGGATCTGGTGGATGTGAACAAAGTGTTGGTCATTGGCAGTGGTGGTTTGAGCATTGGACAGGCGGGGGAGTTTGACTACTCTGGTGAGCCACTACGAGAGGTCGATATCGGTCAATTGCTGACGGGAGTCGGCAAATAGGTTCGCAGGCTATCAAGGCGCTCAAAGAGGCCGGAAAGAAGTCTATCTTGATCAACCCTAATATCGCAACCATCCAGACGTCGCACTTCCTCGCTGATGAGGTCTACTACCTCCCTGTTACACCGGAATACGTTACACACGTCATTGAGCGGGAACGGCCCGATGGTATTCTGCTCACCTTCGGTGGACAGACCGGGTTGAACGTCGGTGTGCAGATGAACAAGATGGGTATTTTCGATCGGTTGGGAGTCAAGGTGTTGGGAACCCCGATTAAGACCTTGGAGACTAGCGAGGACCGTGATTTGTTCGCAAAGGCTCTGAACGGTACGGTCTCGTGACTAAATTTGCGACGGGGTGAGACTGACTTTATCATGCAGAGATTGATATTCCAATTGCCGAGTCCATTGCTGTCAACACCGTTGACGAGGCTCTGGAGGCTGCTGAGTCAATTGGATACCCGATTATTGTTCGCTCCGCATACGCTCTTGGAGGTTTGGGATCCGGTTTCGCAAACAACCGAGAGGAACTCCACGACCTATCAGCTCAGTCCCTTTCTCTGTCGCCTCAGATTTTGGTCGAGAAGTCGCTCAAGGGATGGAAAGAGGTCGAGTACGAGGTTGTCCGTGATGCTTCTAACAACTGCATCACCGTGTGCAACATGGAGAACTTTGACCCTCTGGGTGTCCACACCGGTGATTCCATTGTCGTTGCGCCATCGCAGACATTGAGTGACGAGGAGTACCACATGTTGCGTTCTGCAGCCATCAAGATTGTTCGGCATTTGGGTGTCGTTGGAGAGTGCAACGTTCAGTATGCTCTTCAACCCGACGGACTCGACTACAGAGTTATTGAGGTCAACGCTCGTCTCTCCCGATCTTCTGCGCTGGCATCTAAGGCTACTGGTTACCCACTTGCTTACACCGCGGCCAAGATTGCTCTTGGACACACCCTCCCCGAACTTCCTAACGCTGTTACAAAGACCACCACGGCAAACTTCGAGCCCTCCCTAGACTACATCGTCACTAAAATTCCCCGCTGGGATCTGAGCAAGTTCCAGAATGTTAAGCGCAGCATTGGTTCCTCCATGAAGTCTGTCGGAGAAGTCATGGCCATCGGGCGTACATTTGAGGAGTCAATTCAGAAAGCTATCCGTCAGGTCGACCCGCAGTACTTGGGTTTCCAGGGAGCACACTTCGATAACTTGGATGAGGTCCTGAAGAACCCCACTGATCGCCGATGGCTTGCCGTTGGCCAGGCTATGTTGCATGAGGGCTACAGCGTGGAGAAGATTCACGATATCAGTAAGATTGACAAATGGTTCTTGTACAAGCTTGAGAACATTGTAGAGATGTACAAGAAGCTCCAGGAAGTTGGCTCCCTCTTTGGCCTCAACAGCGAGCTCCTTTTGTCCGCCAAGAAGATGGGTTTCTCTGATAAGCAGATTGCTATGTCGGTCGGCTGTACTGAGGATGAGGTCCGTGCCCGTAGAAAAACCTTCAACATCCACCCTTGGGTCAAGAGGATTGACACCCTCGCTGCCGAGTTCCCCGCCGAGACAAACTACCTCTACACTACCTACAACGCCAGTGAGCACGATGTCAAGTTTCAGGACAATGGAGTTGTCATCCTTGGTTCTGGTGTCTACCGTATTGGATCCTCTGTCGAGTTCGATTGGTGTGCAGTTTCTTGCACCCTGGCTCTCCGCGAGATGGGAGTTAAGACTGTCATGGTCAACTACAACCCGGAGACCTACTCTACCGATTTCGACACCGCTGATAGGCTGTACTTTGAGGAGCTCAGCTACGAACGTGTCATGGATATCTACGAACTCGAGAACTCTTCTGGTGTCGTCGTCTCCGTCGGTGGTCAGCTTCCGCAGAACATTGCTCTCAAGCTCAAGCAGACCGGTGCTAAGGTTTTGGGTACCGACCCTGAGGATATTGACAAGGCCGAGGACCGACACAAGTTCTCTCAGATTCTGGACAGCATCGGAGTTGATCAGCCTGCCTGGAACGAGCTGACATCCGTTGCTGAGGCTCGCGCATTTGCTGAACAAGTCGGTTATCCAGTCCTTGTCCGTCCGTCTTACGTTCTCTCTGGTGCTGCCATGAGCGTTATCCGCAGCGAGCACGAGCTTGAGAACAAGCTCAGCAACGCTTCCAGTGTCTCCCCCGACCACCCCGTCGTCATCACCAAGTTCATTGATGGTGCTATGGAGATTGACGTCGACGCTGTTGCCTCCAAGGGCGAGCTCATTCTTCATGCTGTCTCCGAGCACGTTGAGAACGCCGGTGTCCACTCTGGTGATGCCACTCTCATCCTCCCTCCTGTCACCCTAGACGAGTCCATCATGGCTCGCGTCAAGGAGATTGCCGAGAAAGTCGCCAAGGCCTGGAAAATCACTGGACCCTTCAACATGCAGATCATCAAGGAGGAGCTGTCAGATGGAAACATCGCTCTCAAGGTCATCGAGTGCAACCTCCGTGCCTCTCGCTCCTTCCCCTTTGTTTCCAAGGTCCTCGGAATCAACTTCGTTGACGTCGCCACCAAGGCTCTCATTGGAAAGCAGGTTCCTGAGCCCACCGATCTGATGAAGGTCCCCCGCGACTACTATGCCACCAAGGTTCCTCAGTTTTCATGGACCCGTCTTGCCGGTGCCGACCCCTTCTTGGGCGTCGAGATGTCCTCTACCGGTGAAGTCGCTTGTTTCGGAAAGGATCTCATTGAGGCCTACTGGGCGTCAATCCAGTCCACCATGAACTTCAAGGTTCCCCAACCCGGCTCTGGCCTCTTGATCGGTGGCAACACCGCCAAGCCCGAGATCAAGAAGATCCTCGAGTACGTCGCGCCCATGGGCTACAAGTTGTTCGCCACCTCGAAGAAAACCGCAAAAGAGCTTGAGGCACTCGTCGATTCTGTTAAGGTCAATGTTATCGGGTTCCCCAAGACGGATAAGAGGAAGCTGCGTGAAGTGTTTGAGGGAAACAATATCAAGGGTGTTTTCAACCTTGCGGATAAGAGGGCTGAGGATCTGCTTGATGTTGACTACGTCATGAGGAGGAACGCTGTGGACTTCAACGTGCCCCTATTTATGGAGCCAAAGGTATGTGATGAATAAATTGAATCCAGGGAGGTGATGAGTGCTAACGAGTTGTGATAGACCGCGGTGCTGTTTGCACAGTGTCTCAGTGAGAAGCTGCCGTTGAAGGAGGGAATCCCCGGCGAGGTCAAGAGGTGGAGTGAGTTTATTGGAGGAAAGCCGTTGTAAACGTGCTGTAGTAGATATTATGAGGGATCTAAAAAAATGGCGTGTGGGGGTTTTTTATGGTTGGTTAGATACGGGTTTTTTGTGGTTTTTTCTTTTTTCTTCTCTTCATGTAGTTTCTTATGCGGGTACGGATATTCTAGGAATAAGCGTGTGGTTTACGACCTGTGATATGGTTTTTCTTTTGTTCTTCGTTTACCTCTGTATCAGACTGAACGACTTGTATAGTGCAAATGAAAAAAGTGTCGGGCAAAACTGCGTTTCGTTATTGGGACAAGGGAATGAATAGTTTTGGATTCGAAGTTGTGTGGATATCTAGACCTACCAGTCAACCTCGCAGGCGGAGGCGTGTCATGCCTTCTCACCAGCAGCATTTCCTGTCTCTTTCGACAACTGCAAAACGTCATGATCATGAATTTGAAAATTTTGTAGAATCTAACTGGTGTCTTTATGCACTTCTATCTGGAGTCTTACTTTTTATCTGACCAGTTCTTCCGCCATAAACCTGCTTGGTTTTTTCTCTACCATCTGATTCAAGCTTTTCATTCTCTCATTTCCATTGCACCCACTGGCATTTGCACAAGCCAGAAAAACAGCCCAGAGAATAAACAAAATTCAGCTAGTGCTATGTTAGGCAGTTTTAACAACTTTGTGGATTAGTGCTCTGTTTGCTTGACGAGCGACGGCTTCCAATCGAGGTCTGTTTGGAACTGAATGAGTATCCTAACTATGATGATGGATAGAGTGCTACTAGAGGTGTCTTTCCAGTCCCTGGTCTGGACTTGCCAAGTCAGTCGCCGGTCGACCATATAGGAATGTCAACGGACAACTATGCAACATGAAAACTGAAAACAAAATGGTATGAGAGGGCAACAACCCCTTACACCGCCATTCCTCTCCACCATGGCACCAAAAAGCGAATTCGTCGTCCGTTGCCAGACCTGTGAGCGGTACTTCCGCAGCGAAGAAGAAGCCATTCGTTACCACCAGCTCTCAAAGTCCCACACCTTCGAGAGGTCAAAATCAACAGAAGCAGCAGGCGGCAAACTCCGGCTTCTATGCACCGCCTGTCTGGAGTTCCTTTGCGACGGCGAAGATCTGCCGACACACAACCGTTCCCTTCCCCATATCAATGGCTGTATGTCGAGGGGCCTTTACTGCCTCCAATGCAAAACATGGTTCGTGAACGACGAAAGCATACAGCGTCACAACCACTCCTTCCACGACGCCCAGAAACCAAAAGAATTCCGTTGCTGCGACTGCCACCGCAGCTTCTCGTCGGAAAAGACACTCGAGACGCATCTTCGACTGTGTGATGCCATGGAGAAGCAGCAGAGGTTCAGTTGTGAGCCGTGCGGGTTGACATTTCCTAGCAAGAAGGGGTTGAATGCACACTTGCTCTCTAAGGACCACAAGCCGGTGAAGTGCCTGGGAAGCGCAAAGTGTAAGAGGAAGTTTAAGGACTTTCCGGGGATGATACAGCACCTGGAGAGCGGTGCTTGCGTTTCGAAATTGAATCGGGATGCCATCCATGGGCTGTCGAGAACGTATGATACCGCGAATGCCATCACTGTTGAGGGCGCTCCCCCGCCATCTTTGCCTACCTCAGTTCGACTGGTTGAAGAGCTGGATATAGACTCCGTTGACGATGCTATTCCGACCTCTACCTCGATGCTATCGACAAGTAGCAACGGCCGCGGAACTTCTTCGGGCAAAACTACACCCACATCCGGTGGTGGATCCAGCGAACACGGGCTCCAGCTGTCCAATCCAACGATATGCCCAATCTGTGGGCGAAATTTCTCATCTCCGCAGGCTTTGGGAATGCATGTTGCCTCCCCGGTCCATGAAACGCCAATATACCACTGTCCGACGGCCTTCCTAGTGGATTTGGGAGTGGTCTTGGGGAAAACGAAACGGAAAGAAAGGGTTTTTAGAACCCTGGGCGCAATGGCGCAGCATATGCATGCTGGGGCGTGTACTGGCGGGAAAGAATCTTGGGAGAAAGTGATGAAAGTTTTGGAGGCGAAGTTGGGCGGGTTTGGGGTTGCTCTGAGGTTGTTGGGTCTCTGATCGCGGACTGGCTTGGACGATATACCGTCTTTCAATCGTTTAGTGTACTCTATTTGAGACTATATACTAAGTACATATATCTTTGAGTTTCTGTTATGTTTGCGGCTCTAATTTATTTATTCAGTTAAAAGTGTTGCTGTCCGAATTGGAGTTAAGAGAGGTTGTGCACGGAGCTGCTTAGGGTTTGGGGTATAGTATGACCAACATCCAACATGCACAACCAATGTCAGCCATTCAGATGTCTCCCCTAGAAAGGGGTTCGTAGCATCCCCATGACACACCGCATCTCTCCTCGGTGGATCGCAGAGTAGCTCCCTTCTTCCGAAAAAGATATGCTCGAGGTGAGACAGGAGTTCTGGTAAACATAGTATAGGCGCTATTTTTCCGCAGCATGGCTTGAGATGCACTCCCTCTTTCAGCACTGCCTAAGTGAATTGCTCGGATCTTCACTTGATGGTACCTATATCCAGCCGATATAGCAGTGACTGCCTAAACCATTCCTTCACATAGGTATCCGTAACGCAAAAAGTACAATCCACACTTTTACCAAGGAAAGCTAAAGCTACAATGATGCCACGCCATAGGAAAACAAATCCAGCACCATCCATCCATCCATCCATCCATCCATCATCTACTTGCATCTCCTCCCAAAAGCCCTATCACATAACAAACAAACTGCATCTCCGGAAATCTAGTTTGCACCCCTTATTCTCCCCATCCCGTCCAGTCGATTCCCCAGGAACCCCATCAGAAACATGACATGCCGTGATATCAACCCTCCCGCGCCTGCCTACATACTTTACCCCTGATGCAGCTTCTTCATCCTCACGCCACCCTCATACACAGTCCTATCCACGACCGTAGCGACCGTAAGCGTGCCACCAATGATGGCACAAATACCCGTCAGCAGACCTAAAAACGTCCTCTCCCTAACTTCGCGATTTACCACCTTCATAGGCGAGATATCATAGCTAAAGAACACTCCCGGAATTCCGCCCCTCGCATGTAGCGTATCCGGATGCTCCTTGTCGCTTCCACCTTTCAAGCTCCTCTCATGGCTTGTCACCGAGTACTGGTGGGTTTCAATCGCACCAGGACCGCCGGGCTTCGCCCCGAGCGGGAGGAACGACGTGCTCACCACCTTGATGAAGTACATATAATTATACGAGCGCTCTGTCGTGGAATGCGTGGCACCATCCAGTGGGTTTGATTCAATGGTTCCTACGGGGAGCTCGGGGCCGAAGCTAAGGTGGTGGATGGTATGTGACAGCGTGTGCGTCTTAGGGGACTCAAGGAACTGCTGCAAATCATGCACATGCATCTGCGGGGTTGAAAAGCTCTTTCCTGGGGCGAGATGGAAATTGCCAACGACCTTGTTGACGCTGAGGTGACCGGCAATATTGCACCCCTCCTCTGCCATAGCCTTGATATGTTCACCGTAATGTTCGCTCTCGCACTGCTTCACGCCCTCGCCAAGCCCGAAAGCCCACCCAGCTTTTTCGTAGGCCTCTCGCACCTCGGCACACGTGTTGCAACACTTCTTCCCCGCCGGCGGTGCAGCGCCATAGCATTCGCCGCAGTAGTTCGGGTCCAGGTGCTTCGCCTCCGTGTCGGTGTGTAGATCCAGCGCCTGGGATGCGAGCGGCTTGGATTCAGGGAATGGGCTGAGGCGCGTGATGGAGACACCATGAGTTACGCCCGTTTGCATCTCGCCGGACACATCCATCACGTCGAGGGTGAGGAGGTTGCATGGGATATGCGGAAACGTAATGTTGAGGTTTATTGGGAGTTGCTACCCACTTGTATTAGCTTTGCCACACCCCCTCTCCCTGGTGGAAGAATCCCATTACCTCGCCCCTACTCTTATCTACAATCAACTCCGCTTGCACCTCGACGCGTCTATAATCGTTGATCTCTCCTATTACTAGGAGTAGCACGACAATCACTGAAACCAAGGTGACAATTCCTCCACTCGTTGTCCGAATCCGTGCATCTTCCACAGTCTTCGAGAATGCGTCGAGGCGGGTGAGGCGGGACGAGCGCGCCATAGCGAGCGAGCTTGCAAGTCCGTGAGGCTGGGTTCAATCGATTGATGCAGTTATGCGTCGGTTAGGTTTGTGGAAAGAAATCGAATTGAAGTGTAAGGGGTGTTGTAGTTTGTCGTCGTTGTAATACTTGAGCTCGAAGATGCCAGATTGCAGCGTGCCTAACCGCCCAGCCTAGTAACTAAAATGCGGTTTAGCCAAACCGGGGTTATCTCCACGTGTTTCAGCCCTTCGAATGACGGACTGTGAAGCTAGCCACAACCATCGTGATGGTGAACTTCACCCCAAACCACAATGCCAACGATTTGCAAAAGGTACGGAAGCAAAACAATGATCACTGCAGGGGTCGAACCTGCGACCTTGGCGTGTCATATTGTATATTAGCACCACGCTCTAACCAACTGAGCTAAGCGACCCATATAATACCGGTTTGTCTCCTTACCAGATACGAAACTTTTTCAAAATGGGTATCGATCAGTCGAATATCTACTTAGTAACCGATGCATATAGCGTTGCCTATTGTCTAACTACCCGCGTCAACAACCCGTATCCTACTCTTGAATTCCTCCTTCATCCTTTCCCTTTTCCTCTCAGCACCTCCCACATGTCTCCACAACCCCCTCCCCCTTTCCACCCGGGAATCCTCATTCCCAACCCCGCCTGTACCCTTAATACCTTTACCAACACTTGCAGACTGCAGAATAGCCTCTCCCTCCGCATAATATCCCATACCACCAGCACCAGGCCACGAAAACGTAGTAGCTCTCCATGCTGGCTCCGGACCGCCGCGGGTCTTGCCCTTGAATTTACAATTATTTACAACCATCTTCTTCATCTTCTCCACAAGCACACCAAAGACACTGCCGCGCATTGGAGAGACGGAGCGTGAGGATATCGGGGAGTATTCACTCCATCTTGAGCTTTCTGGTTTGTCCAGTAGCGGTGGGGTTCCAGTTGCGAGGGGTTCTGAAAAGTACTCTAGTTCTTTGCGGCAATGGAGGGCGATCAGTGGAGTATCTCGCGGCGAGTACCAGAGTTTTGGAACTTCGACTATGGCGGAAGATTGAGAGATGATGAGGTCTCTTGGTTTGGCGGAGAAGACTGTGTCCTTCGGAGGCAGTACAGAAGGGAGTGCAAGATCTGACAGCGAAAGTATAGAGGAAGCTGTGCTTGAGGGAGACCTGCTTTCATCTGTGGGGGTTGGTGGGAGTGGCTTCAGGGGTGGAGAAGGACCCGGGTAGACGGTCGGCTGGAGGAGCTCAACGGAGTCTGAGGAAAGGCAGATTGATACTTCATCTTCCTCTAGCTGCTTCGAGATTGCCTCCTCAGCATTGTTGTCTTGGATGGTGGAGCCTGGAGGTGTTACAAACTGGTCGCTGACGATAGGGCTGGCATTACTGTATTGATCACACAGTCCCATAGGGCCCAGCGCATCATCTACCGGCGTGTTGGAACTCTCGCAATCGCACATCCCCTCTATAGCGGCCTTCGACCGAACCTCATTCTGCCCAGCTTCCCTCTCAAAAACTCTCCGCTGTCCTGGTGAAAGCGGATACTCCATCCCAATCCCGAGTATGCACCGGATCTTTAGACTAGGGTTGTGGTCAGGCGGGTAGGAATCAAACCTGCGGCGTCGGGAACCTATAGGCGAGTATGTGACCTGGGCATTTGACGATGACAAGAAGTCGAGAGCTTTTGGGCGGCTTGGGGTGGGGAACTAAATTTGCATCAGCGACGGTTAGGTTTGGAATCGGGAGGTGGAGAACCATGCGGGCTGGAGGGAGGAAGGACTCTTGTAGTTTTTTGGAGAGGCTCGATGTTCCCGAGAATTCGGCCCTTGATTTGGATGCCTGATGGTTCTTCAGTTTCCCAGACAATGTTGTTCATAAAACCAGCTCACGGCTCGGACTTCCTTCGGCAATCGGCCGGAAGCCAATGTGTTGCTGCCACGCCGGGAATGTGAGTGAGGCCATGAATCGCCATCGTCGCTCAGCCCAGTTATCTCTCTTGGACTCGGTCTTGCTGAAGGCAAAACTTTATGTTTCTGCGATGAGAACAGGTTTCGTCTTGACGGGGCTCCCTTCAGCTTCAAAAGCACCGGGGTTTGCACTCTCTTCGAATCCATTAGAAGTTGTCAAGCATGTAGATCTAAATAATACGGAATCGCCGCAGTTGCCGGAACGGGTGGGTACGTCGCAAAAGCTGCAACTCAAGGTTGATATAAAGGTCATTGCAACGCATAAGTACGCCGATCATGTGCTATTATTGAACTGGATGAAAGGCTCATTGCCTAGAATAAAGGAGGGATTGCTGCCAACAATGGGAATAATTTCTATGATAGCAGCGTGCCATGCTTTCAATACGGGTGCTAACTCGATGTCCCAGCGCACGCAAACAAAGAACTGAAGGTGTTGAAAGAATCATAAAACCAAGCAGGTACATCTTAGCGTATGGAAGCACCTAAAGCTTTCGGTGTTTAATAATTGTTCGCGATGGTGGTGAGAGTTAAATGGCTGTCTTTAGGTGTACGAACGCGGCGTCAACACTCTATTCGACCAGCCAAATGCAGGCATGTATGTCTCAGGAGTGCTGGTAGCGAGACTACCGGTAGTAGGTGCGTAGTATGCGATAAACACAAATGATGAATCCGGGGATGCAAGTATAGGTCCGGAGTGTGTCATGCAAGAGTGCGGTGCGGTTAAGGTAATTTGTATAGGTCTCACTTCCATGTCTTGTCACAACAGACTCAAAGCTCCATACAAAACGAGAACCGAAAGACAGAGGGAGTACAGTTCACGCAGCTGAAGGTGCATTAAGGGTGAATGAACTATGTCCTGGTTATGTAGAACGAACGACGTCGAACTTCGGGTAACTGACTGTAATTCCGGACTAGTATCAAGAGCTCTTTGAAATACACCAAATATGATTAGTCTTTCTCCCACTCTCACGCCCCACCCGACGACTCTTTCCGACTGCACCGATAAAAAAAAAGAACAAATGACAGAATCAGATTAAGGATGGAGTATGTGCATTTGGTAGAAAAATCACATAATTGATAATTGATACATGCAAACATCGAATGGTGCAGATCCGAGACACAGAAGCTGTGGGAACCCAGCAAACGACAGCACGCGAACACAACCCTGCATCTAAGGACCGTCCTAACCAACCTCCCCCTCCTGAAGATCTGCAGAACTCTTTACTTTACAGTACAATACGACCTCTGGAAACATACAATCGTGAGAGCTCTTGAGGTCATTTACTTAGCTGCGCCGCCCGTCCACTTCGTACTCAAGTGCTTATTCCTCAATTTTTAGTCTCATCAGGCATGGTGGGAGAGCCGCATAAAGACATGCAGCCGGAAACGGAGGGAGAGATCACCCTGAGCTTTGAACCTCCCGACGATCCAAATCCGAAGCTTCGGGCAAAAGAGTCACAATTAACTCCGCCACCTCCGGTCGTCGACGAAGTGGAATACGATGATTTCGGCCTCCCGGTCAGAAAGCTTCCACGGACACCAGTGTACGATGACGCGTCCTCGGACGATGAGCAACCGCCAGATACTATCACTGAAAAGCCGAAAGAACCCACCATGATGGAGAAAAAGGGTTGCCCCATAACTACTGCAGAACCGAGCCCGCTAGCTCAGCTACCCTCTACTGCAGATCCGAGTCCACCAGCTCAGCTACCAGCATCCGCAGTCCCGATACCACCGGCCGAGAAAGTCACAGAAACGAAAACAGAGAACAGTCATGATACTGCCCTTAAAAATAACCGCGAGTCACTGCTGTCACTCCCGGAGAAAGATCGCTGGAACAATGAAGTAAAAATGTTCTCGGAGGACCCCAAGGATCCACACATGGCGACAGGAAAGAATATGGTATCAGAATGGTCGCATCAGCAGATTGTACCCCGCGCAAATCAGGAGGACGAGGTTAGTAAACGGAAAGTAGATGAGGAGGAAGAGGAGGATGAGTGGCAGACCATGCCGGCGTATGCTACCTATGACATGTATGATGATGACGGCTGCCTCATAGCCAAGGCCCTTGATGAATCAGGGGACGAAGAGGACGCCGGAGCAGCGAAGGGTTACACTAGGGTGTATGGCGATGAGGATGCAGAGTCAGTCACTAGTATGGACGAGAACACGAAATACTTGTTCAAAGATAATGAGGACGATGAGGCGTCAAGGAATCCATTGTCACAGATGCAGGCGACGAAGGAACTATTGACGGAGGGGCAGAGGATTGCTTATGTCGGAGTGTGTAGGCTAGCGCTTATTGAGATGCTTGAGGATATGCAAAAGTTGAAAGCCAAAGGAAGGAGTGCCAAGAAGAATTTACAAGTCGCTATAGAGGGCATGAGGATGTGGAGTCAGAAGATGATGGTACGGTTGTACACACATATGGAATTATCACCACCTGGTATGTATTTTTCGTCCATAGCTCCCATGGTATAGCTATTGACTTTGCCGAAGAGCAAATAATGATAGAGCAACTGGCATTGCATGGTGTCCGGCCTTCGGATCTGACGCCAGCCCTGATGCAGAACTCCCGAGTCCACAATCCCATGGTGCCTTCTCCCACCACATTCTCCTCTCCCCGACAGTCCATATACTCCAACTCAAGCTCTCCAATACGAGGGTCTCACACCTCAATATCAAGTACACTTGAAGACTACCAAGACACCGATCTCGAAGACACCAAAACGCTCTCACAACTCCCACAAACCAAGACAATCGATATCGACCTGCGGTGGACGATACTTTGTGATCTATTCCTCGTCTTAATCGCAGATTCTGTTTACGATGCCCGTGCCCGCGTTCTTCTAGAGCGCGTGGGGATCATGTTTGATGTTTCCTGGCTTGACATCTGCAAATTCGAGAAACGAGTGACAGACGCACTAGAGATGCAGGAATCGACAGAGCAAAGCTGGACCGAACAAGATCATCTTGATGCCAGAGCAAAGCAAGCAAGGAATAAGCGAATCATGATGTTGGGACTTGCAACAGTGGGTGGAGGTCTGGTTATTGGTCTTAGTGGTGGACTATTGGCGCCTGTCATCGGCGCGGGTCTGGCTGCAGGGTTTACAACTATCGGTGTAGCTGGGACAAGTGGGTTTTTGGCCAGTACTGCATCAACAGCATTGATTGCTAGTGGTGCAGCGATTAGTGGAAGTGTTATTGGAGGGAAGGCAGGGTTCAATCGAATGAAGAGTGTCAAGACTTTTGAGTTTAAGCCACTGCATAATGCAAAGAGGGTTAACTTGATCATTACGGTTTCTGGGTGAGTGGGTATTCGTGTGGAGAACTCGCACAGAGCTTACGGGTGGTTGTAGTTGGATGAACGGAAAGATCGATGATGTTAGACTACCGTTTTCAACCGTGGATCCAATCATGGGAGACTTATTCTCCATCTACTGGGAACCCGAGATGCTACAGAGCATGGGTCAGACTATTGGAATTCTGGCTACAGAGGTACTTCTTCACCCACTTTCGCTCTTCCTACGGCTTCTGTCTGACAAATGGAGGCTTTAACCCAAACACTTCAACAAGTTCTTGGCTCTACCATCCTTATCTCCCTAATGGCCGCCATCCAGCTTCCTGTCATCCTCACGAAGTTATCCTACCTCCTTGATAACCCCTGGTCCGTCTCTCTTGACCGCGCCGCCGCCGCAGGCCTCATCCTTGCCGACACACTTGTACACCGCAACCTCGGCGTGCGCCCCGTCACCCTCGTTGGGTACTCCCTCGGCGCTCGCGTTATCTTCTTTTGCCTTCGTGAACTCGCACGAGTTGGCGCATCAGGGTTGGTCCAAAATGCATATATGTTTGGATCCCCCGTCGTCGTGAAGGATGATGAATACGCCCAAATGGTTTCTATGGTGTCAGGGAGGGTGGTAAACGGGTACGCCAACAACGATTGGATCCTGGGTTATCTCTTCCGCGCCACCTCTGGTGGAATCGGAAGGATTGCAGGATTAGCACCGGTAAATATTCCTGGCGTAGAGAATATCGATGTTACGGAACTGGTGAATGGGCACATGGCATATCGTGCTGCTATGCCTAAGCTCCTGATAAAAGTCGGCTGGGAGGTTACTAGCGATGAATTTTCGGAGATTGAGGATCCAGTGAGTAAACTAAGGACAGCGAAGGTAATCTGGATGCTGATGAACTTTAGGATCCCGAGAATCACCAAGACCGCCAGCGTGAACTTATCTACGAACTCGACGAGGCGCGAAAGGAACTTGAGACAGGCACGAAAAAGCGCAAATGGAATTTCTTTGGACGCAAGCAAGATCAGACCAAGAAAAAAGACTGGGAAACCTACGACATTAGCAAAGATGCCGCCGGTGCCAAATCTGCCACCGCAGCCACTATTGATGCCAAGTCCAGTGGGGACAACACTAGCGTGCTCTTCGACATCGACGCCATTCGCGCGGAAATCGAAGCCAGCAGCAAGGAACCACAAGTTAAGGAGATTGAGAGCACGATGCCGAAACTTCGGATCTCGGCTGATGGTACAGGACTGAGACCTCCCAACCACGACGCACTGAGACATACGAAGAGTTTTGACGATGGAATGCACTCACCGACGAAGGAGTACAGAGGCCGCGGTTATGACTCATTCGAGCTACAAGAGGGTGAGGGCGAGATTAAAATGGAGTTTGATCCGGTTCCTGAATCGAGCCGGGGGATAAGAAGAACGCCATCAGCGTACGGATATGAAAACGCCGGAGGGGACGGGTATGGAGGAGGGGCGGGAAGGAATGTCTGGGCGGATTATGATGACTACGATGACGATGAGTTCGCGCCGAGAAAGGGAGAAGAGGGGGAAATGACTATGACATTTGCATAGTTGTAACGATTTTATAGGACGGTGAGCTGTGAGGGCTCTTTGAGCGTTTTTTTCTTTCTCCGCACGTATGTTGCACATATTGAATTGATGAGGGATATCGCTTCTGACTTTTGTTTATGATTGAAAGAGAGGATTGCTTTATTGGTTTGGCTGGCGTTGCACGGAGGAAAAGGAGAGGGGGAGGGAGGTTAAAGGGGAGACAGTGTTGTGAGATGGAGGGTGAGAGGCGGGGAGATAGATAGTGTACGTAACTAGAGATTGTGGATATGAACTTGGACGGAAACGTGTATTTTATGTAGTTTATTGGGTGGATGGCGTGGTGTAAATTCAAGCACTCCCGGGAGCATAGAGTCGAGCGCACCTAGCAATGAGCGCAGCTGGAAGCATGGAGTAAAGTGCGACTGGGTACGGCATAAACTCTCGATTCTAGATATTATGCACAGCGCTGTACAAAGTCTATTTTGGCGAAATTTATTTTCCATACCGAAAACATGTGAATTCTTGGTGGTCGAATGCACCCCTCGCGAGCTGGCAGAGTTTGCCCATGTCCTGAATACGGAAAGTCATAGAATTCCCAAAGTCTGGCGCTAAGCTTTTGGGAAATGGTTAAGTCAAGGGCAGATGAACTTGTTGTTACACTTCGAATGATCGCTCGAGTACTGGGCGATAGTCACTACTTTGGGAGAACTGACGAGGATAGTCTCTAGCTACCAGCAGATGTCTAACCTCTAGTTCTGAACTACTTCTATCTATTTTACGTGAGCCATTACCTGAGGGAGAGGAAGGAAATGGTGATATACAGCAGCTAGC
>Ga0307515_10003109_pt1 | contig 35122 bp, 40 predicted proteins | sample 17_EM_MG_FD_194513 | JGI IMG/M metagenome (GOLD analysis project Ga0307515, IMG submission 194513) | Populus trichocarpa ectomycorrhiza microbial communities from riparian zone in the Pacific Northwest, United States - 17_EM | ecosystem: Host-associated > Plants > Roots > Unclassified | place...
CCTCCGGGCGAGCCGGCTAGATGGCGGAGCTCCCCCCCCGCTACCCTTCGTCCCCGCTGACAAATGAAAGATAAGAGAAAGACAAAAAGGACAAGAAAGAAAGAAAGAAAGAAAGAAGGAATAGTATAATCCCGTTGCAGCCAGCGCCGCCCCCAAGCCTCCAAGCCCTCAGCCCACTCCATACCGCTCCTTTATATGGGCGGAAATTTCCCGAACTCAGTGGCCGCCAAAATGTCCATCACCGCCCGGTCGCACTCCTCTATGAGAAAAAGCTCAGAGATCTGCACGTGCCGGCATCTGCCCGCTTTCCAGCCTGTTGTCAGTCCGACTGTCTTCCAGAGTGTCTTCCGCTGGTCTTTCCAACTGCTGCAGTGGCGGAAGAGGTGCTCCCACGTCCGGACCACAGTCCCTCAACAGCACCAGCATTTGTCATCGTCTCGGTGGCCGAACCTCTTGTGGTAGACTCCAGTGGGCACATGCCCGGACTTCAATCGGTAGCACCTGGCGGCCAGCGATTTCACTCTTGTCATCGGGATAGATCTCTAGGTCCCCGCCTTGCCCTTGAGTCGGTAGCTGAAGTGCTTGCTGCACTTGTCGGCATCCCAATCCCCCATCGCAGCGGACCATCCCTCGGAGATTCGTCTAGCCCTGTTTGAGGCCAAGGTGTATGGCCACTCTATCACTGTGCTTCCGCTTGAGTCCCGGGCCAAGTTTGCCTGACGGTCTGCTTCTTCGTTTCCTGGGATACCAGAGTATCCCGGGACCCAGTGGATCTCGGTTGAATCGCGGTGGGCGAGGAGACCCCGCGCCCCTCTGTTGATCCGCCTCACCAGTCGTTGCCCTGGTCCCGGCTCCAGGTGTGCCGCTCATCGAATTGTGGCCTGTGAGTGGCCGAACACTGCCACTGTCTTCACTCCATGCATCCGCAATATTTCTGTCTGCTCGAACGCCAGGTGAAGGGCAACCCCGATCGCCCACAGTTTGGCGTCGAAGACTGTCATTCGTCCGGTGCCCAAAAAGCAGCGGCGCGACCTTCATTCATTTCCGTGTTTACACACCGCAGCGGCTCCCACTTGGCCATCGTCTGAGCGCGATCCATCTGTTCACCACATCCAGACCCCTGCTCCGATTTTGGCTTCTATCTCCCTTGCCCAGCGCTGCGTGGTGCTTTTAGCTGCAGGGGTGTCGTCCAGTCTGGTGGGCCTGACCGCTGGTTCTTTGCCCGGGGCCGGCCAGTTCATGCATTCGGTTATCCGGCCATGCTCATGCTTATTCCTGACTACTCTGCATATCTGCGCCCCGGAGCAGGGGTTGCTGTGTACCACTTTTAGCCTGCTGCTGCATGCGTTTCCTAGTCTCGCTGCGAATCGCTGTTGTCTGGAGTGTAAGGTCTGCTGCGCTGGTGTCAGCCCTGACTCTCTCATTGGTGCGCCTCGTGGGGTCGTGGGCAGCAATCCCAGGATGGCCCTGCGTAGGGAAAAAGTCATTTCGCCACATGTAATTTAGCGTGAGGTATATAACCTCCGGTAGTTTCCCATAACAGCCATAACAAAGTAGGCCCAGAGCCATTATGCGTAATGCAGATAATAAATGCGTAATACACGGTAAGCTTACAGTAGTATTTCTACCTTACCCCTCTAGTTTGGAGTACTAACTAAGTACTCTCGGGGTGATAGCGAGAGTGTTTGTGCACGACATGGTGTCATCAAGTATGCTAGATCTGCACTATGGATCGTTTGGCAGAGGCTACTTGTGCAATTGCACTGCCTGGTCAGAACTCACTGTCGGTTGCCAGAGTAGTCGCCGTGATCTTGTCAGAGGCTCCACATGCTGTCGCCCTGGTCTGGTCAGAGCCCATTGTCAGCTGTCAGAGTCCGCACGTATAGTCGCCGTGATCTTGCCAGAGGCTTCACATGCTATTGCCTGGGTCTTGACAGAGCCTAGCGTCAGTTGTCAGAGTCCACACATATAATCGCGGTGATCTTGTCAGGGGTTTCTCATGCTATCGCCCTAGTCTTGTCAGAGCACACCGTCAGTTGTCAGAGTCCACACCTATAGTTGCCGTGATCTGGTCAGGGGCTTCCCATGCTATCGCCCTGATCTTGCCAGAGCCCACCGTCAGCTGTCAGAGTCCGCACGTATACTCGCCATGATCTTTCTGAGGACTCACGGTGGAGTATCAGCATCTAGACATGTATTTCCCCGATTGCCATTCTAATCTTGATTTTAGAACCATCTACGCGTGGAATGAAATTAGTGAGTTTTCCATCATTTGTATTCCAATAATAAACCATCAATCGGATATATACTATATACATGAGCAGCTACACGTCCTCATCGTCGATTACGGTCTCTGGATCCCACCGTATGGCAGCAGGTGCTTTCCGATCTCGACCATTGATCGCGTCGATTCTGTCCATATATATAGCCAAGATCGTTCTTTGTATCTCTGGTCGGATACTTTCCCATTGTTCGAACAGATCACTATATGTACCTACTAAAATGTCAGATACGTGTGTCCAAAACGGTGGTCTGCATACTCTTGTATGTATCCGCTTCAAATACCACGCGGAGGAAACTGCCACCGGTTCAGTTGTGCAAGGAATGCTTTACTGCTGTTGTAGCAAGTAACAAACACTCTGCTGTCACCTCATCGGTGAAGTGGGATGTATATGGGTGTCGCGTGAAATTACGCTTTGAGTTCTCGAAGAAGGTTTTTGCTATCACGCCCGATTGCGAATGATGCAGAAACATCCTTTTCAGTATCTAAGTTGATTTTCAGCACATTAATAGAATCAATGGTGTTCAGTCATACTTCACTCTCACAGTCTGAATGATAATACCGGTATGTGCAAGGAGAGATTAACCTTGTTACTAGCTTGTGTCGGTTATCATTCGAAAGGGTCGTAAACCTAGTGGCATATTGCTCGGGCGCAACTGCACGAGCCGGTTCAGCGAACAGCGCTCGGGCAGCTGATTGGCGATCCGCGAGCTTCGTTGTCAGTGCTACTGAACAGGGCTCGAAACATGCGAATACTTACTGTGTGGATAGCTGCTTTTGAGATGTCAAACTCCGTGATTGCCGTACTCAGAATTTCGTGCGCTTCCTTGTAGCTTTCGTTGGACAGTTTGTTGACATCCACTGGGTAGGGGTCCTCGCTAAGAATTCTGCAAAAGAATAGATCTCGGGCAATGTCCCACCAATCTTTTGGCACCCCGATGTCACCCAAGATACTGTTTCGCCGGCGGCCTGTATCGATGGGGGACCTATTCCGCATTTGCATCTAGGTGTAGCCGAAGTCAGAGATGTTGCACAAAGTCAAAGCCCATAAGCAAATGTTGCTCTTACCTGTTGAGCATAGTGCTCCTGGTTCCCTGGAGGAGTGTCACGGGGTGATTGCAATGACTATGTATTGTCATCTACAGAGTTTAATGTTGGATGCGGGTGTGGTTATTACCCCCCCCAGGTTGCCAGGAGAATGAGTGATCGATTGTGCCTAGGTATTGTCAGTCAATGCACGGGAGGAAATTTCTTCTTCTACTTGCCCGCCGCTGGTTGTCGGACGAACTAGGTGTTCGCAACTAGCAATAGCCAGTGGAAAGCAGGGATGGTCATTTCTGCTCCTACTAACCCGTCGCTGGCTGCTGGAAGGACAAGGTGTTCTCACCTAGAAATTGTCAGTCAGACTCAAATGTCGAGCTGGATGCGTCATTACCCCTCCTTGGTTGTTCAAACTGCAAGAATGACTGCAGCTATATAATATGCGGGTTCTTCGACGTGGGGATCGCGGTTCATCGTCATCGTTAACGCAATCCCTCATCTGCTGGCCGTCCGAGCTCCGGTTACCGCCATTATCGCTCTCGGATTGGGGCCGTTGCTTGCCATTGTCATTGGAGTGAGTCCCACAGCTACTGGCACCGGAGTTTTGATGATCATTGCGGCTGCTGCTGCCCTGGGACCTGCAACTGTGATAGGAATCAGTGTGGCCACTGCTGCCTCCAGATTTTCTCGAACGGTTGCGGGTGCTGCTGCTAGATCTGGTTCCGTTTGCCATTCTGTGCATTGTATGTTGCTGTGCAGGTCTGCGTTGGGTGTATCGGCTTTGCATGTACACGGAATCCACGGCTCGTCACCGTTGATTTTATAGTGCATTTCTATTCCCCGTCACCTAAAAACAACCTTGTCATAGTTGAAAATAGACCCAATAATATTGGTTCCCGTGTCAGAGTTATGGTCCATGTGAAAGTCAAAGTTATGCTGTAAACGTGTCAGAATCATGTTCATTGTCAGAGTTGAGATTATACCGTATACATTGGGTCTTCCGTGTCAGAGTTGAAGTAATTACCGTATAGGCGAGGTTGCTTGCGGTGTCAGAGTAGGGTAGTTGTCAGTTAGGGTGATTGTCAGAGTTAGGGTGATTGTCAGAGTTAGGGTGATTGTCAGAGTTAGGGTGATTGTCAGAGTTAGGGTGATTGTCAGAGTTGGGGTGATTGTCAGAGTCAAAGATAAACAATGTACGTTGGGTCTCCCGAGTCACAGTTGAAGTAATGCCGTATTATAGGTGGGGTTGCTTCCCATATCAGAATAGGGTGGTTGTCAGAGTTATTGAAATTGTCAGAGTTAAGATAAGTGTCAGAGTCGAAGTTATACCATATACGTTGAGTCCTCCCGAGTCAAAGTTGAAACAATGCGGTATTATAGGTGAGGGTGCTTCCCGTATCAGAGTAGGGTGGTTGTCAGAGTTAGGGAAATTGTCAGTGTCGGAGATATACTGTATACGTTGGGTCTCCCGACTCAATGTTGAATTAATGCCGTATTATACGTGGGGTTGCTTCCTGTATCAGAGTAAGGTGTTTGTCAGAGTTAAGGATATTGTCAGAGTTAAGGTACTTGTCAGAGTTATACCGTATACGTTTGGTCTCTCATGTCAGAGTCAAAGTTATACTGCACTTTCCATGTTCATAGTATGTTTTATAGATTCCATAAGTTAGAATTGATATTATACCACATTGTTAAGTTTCAGTAATCTGCCAATCATCCCGACTATATTCTTGCCCACAAACCCCTACCTTGGGCCACACTATGAGACCCTTCTCCCGCAACAACTCTGGGATCCCGCTCTGCGGATTCAACAACACAGGTGGATCTCCATACGGCACAGTATGGTCTGCACTGCTATGCGAGTCGAAGCCGCAGAAACAGTCGCGAAGGGTGTGTTCTCGCATGTGCAGCCAGATCTCTCCACCGGTGTTCCATGGGCAACGGCCGCTGATCTGACCTGAGGGTGAATAAACAGAAGGCCTTATAATTCGAATATTGCATAGCATGTAGTATAGCATCATGAGACTGCACGTGGTTGGAGGTTGGTGGGATGTGTGGTGCAGCTCTCCAATGTACGGGCATAGGAACCTACGAACATTGAGGAGGTAACTTACGCGGTTAAGTGTTGGACGAAGCATATCCCAACGGGTAGTAGTTCCTGTTGGTTTTTGGTCAGGCCCTCATATCCCTGAAAAGGCAGCTGAGAAAGATTGGGTTGGACCCTGCGGGCCGCTCGTATGCCATATCCGGTTCGTGACTGCTAGCGTTCCCGGATCTATAGCAGAGTAAGTAGTTAGTGTCGGCCATACAAAATTGGCACTGTGCTTGTTAGATGAGCAGGATGTGCATGTCAGAGCAACCTGTCAGAACAACCTGTCAGAGCAACCTTGTCAGAGCGACCTTGTCAGAGCGACCTTGTCAGAGCGACCTTGTCAGAGCGACCTGTCTGTGCAACCTTGTCAGAGCCGAGTTGTGTTTGAGTGGCATATTTTACCCACAACTGGGCCATGTGATTGAAATGGATGAATCAATGTCACGGAACCATTGTAGTTTTCTGTGTGGCCCGCGGATTGGGTAGATGAATCAAAGTCACAGACCCATTGTAATTTAGTGTGTGGTACTTCTGCTGATCTTGGCAACTTTATGTTGGGAGTGTGTAGTATATATATAGGTCCTGGAGTACTTTGGTACACAGGCACTAGAATTCGTACTCCCGTCCGGCATCGAATTCCATTCCCTACCCACGACGTTCTCTACCTAACTACCCTACGTTTAGTGCTCGCAATGGGTCCATGTTACCCACCAGCAGTCCGGGTTTGGACCGGAACAACGGTTCGTTTCGGTTCCAGAACCGTCCAAAAACCCGACCTGCTGTGACTTGGCGGGCCAAACTGGGACCAGTTCCCGTCAACCGGCGGGTTATGCCGAGTTTGGCTAGACCTGTCGGTTCCAATCTCCTGTTCTGTGTTTCGGGTTTTTCTATTTATGGTCGCATTGACATACCCTACTGTTAATCGCAAAATATTGACTTTTGCGCATCATTGACCTTTTCGGATGAATCGGCCACTTTTATAACTAAAATCAAGAGAGACAAGCTCCTTGCCCCATCCTGAACATGATAGTCAATGGCGCGTCAATGATTATTGGTCTTGCATCATCAGTAATCTAGATGGCGATTGGATGCAAACGATCATAAATGAGGCATTGGCTGTATTTCAACCCAAATCAGAAAGAATCACGCTCGCTACCCCATTGTGAAAATGAGCGTCAATGAAGCGGCAACCATTTTTTGTCCTGTAAGTCAGGTTATTAAAATGTGAATTACTCATTGTTATCTATAATCATTGTATTTGCCGCCTTTTTAGGTAAAAGACAATGCTACAGTCTCCATGCCCCATCTTGACAATGAGCGTCAACACAGCGCCAATGATTTTTGGTCCTGAATCTTGGGTAATCTTGGTTGTCAATGATCGTAGCCATCTATAAACAAGCTTTTGGCAGCCTTTCTAGGCTGATAAGCAAGAGGTCGTCCCGCAACAGCCTCCTGGTCAATTGCAGCTTAATTCATTTTCAAAGCTGCAACTCAGTGATCCTAAACGTTTTAGTCCATAAAACCAGTCAAAACTCCATATATAGACATCAGTGGCTATCTCGCGCTTTGATTAACCATCCTGCAAGGCCAAAAATCGTTCACGCTCCGTTGACGCTCATTTTGCCACAGACGTATCCGCATTATGCAACTAGTTACTTTGGCATAGATTTTTAAGTACATTGTTTTGACAGTCGTTCTATCCGTTTCATGTATGTTTTCATTATCACTACATTGTTCTTTAATTGTGCATATAAGTATATCCTTCAAAATATACAGTAATGTGTCCCACCCATTACTTTCAATCAATTCTCGTCCCCACCCTCATATTCGCCCAAAAGGCTGTAGTCGTCTGCAAAATCAATCCCAGCGGTATTTCCACACAGCAGATAGTATACTCAGCAAATCTGGAATAAAATCTTCATCGCGCTTGATTTCCTTGGCAAATGCATCATGATTGAAAAATTGAGTATTTGGAAGTGGAGAATGCATATACACACACCTGCATGGCATACCATCTATTGCATAACTTTCGTTTCCCTCAGCATCACCTGGGAGCGGTTCCTTTGCGCTTCCAGCGGGTCACCGGATTCCTTGTTGTACCATTTTGGCATGGAAGGCAGCCGGCCGAATGATTTTTGTAAACCATTGCCGGGTGTCTTTCAATCGCAGCCATCACTTACTGATGCCCAGGAAACTCAACTCCTCGCTTCGTCTCTTCTCGGACTTCGGCGCGAGGTATCTTAATTAGTTGTTGCGTTCCATCCATTGCGGCGCGAAAAAAGCCGCCTTTAGCCATATTCGCCATATTCGAGGGCAGGCGCATGTCGGACTGTTCCAGCTGTACCCGCCCTCCTTGCCTCTCCGTAGTTGCAGACGAGTTGAAAATCTACAAGAAATTTGTTGGTTCTTCTAAAACGAAGCTTCGGCTATTACCTCAACCATATATGACTCCGTAGCCTCCTGTAGATACTTTAAAGCCTGTTCTGTCCATTCCTGGGACCATTTATCATGAATCTCGTCCGCAAAAATCCCAGAGCTGACAACATCATGATGTTCAATTTCGCGGACAGTGCGGATAACTGCCTTCGTCGACCATGGAGGTTTGCCATTGAGGGCAGCGATAAATTGGCCACGGAGCTCTCTACTTGCACCAGCTTTACATTATATTGTTAGTTGACCCCCTTCTATATCTATATGGAGCTACTCACTTCTGATAGCATGCTACTGCCCATTAATGCTGCGTCCGGTTTTACGTACTTTTTTCCCTGTGCATCCTGGGCCATATTTTCGGTGTCTGCAATTGCAGCGTCGCGGTGGACTAACTGGTGTCTCCGTTGCTGCTGTGTCTCAGCCATGGGCGCATTGGAGGAAGCGCCTGGCATTCGGCTAGATTCGGATTGTATCACACCGGGCCGAGGTGTTTGTGGAGCCATGACTTGCTGTGGTTGAAAAGTTGAGGAAGATGATAACAAAAAGTGGAAAGTCCTGAGGAATACATAGTAAGTTACAGGTCACAAGGGAATGAATCACTGTCAACTTGCACGTTCTACTCAAGATACAACCTGTTGTGTATCGCTACAATTTGGAAGTGATTCCAACGGTCGCGCGATTTCCACTATGTCGGTCTGATGATGTTTGTTAGTTTGTATGTGTGAAGGGATACATTGAGGTGAACGACAGCTGATATAAGGTGTTTGATACATATAAAAAGGAAATTCTGCGACGGAAAGGTCGTCTGGTGATGATTGTCTCAACACATAGCCGGGATCTTAGATGAAACAGACCCTAACTATTATGTCATAAAGTACGGTTGGTGTTACTATTCCGACCGAAATGACGTTCAAAACGCAGATTGTGCTTTGTTCAAGTTGATCAAACGTACGAACGTTGACATGAAAAATTTGGCTTGCCTCCATGTGGTCCATATCTTGCAACATCCAATATCACGCCCAACAACAAGGTCAACACACGATTCAATGGGCAATGCTCCCAAAAAGAACTTTTCTCCACATCCGGCGGGCAAATACGGCAAATCGACAAAGCAGTCCACACGTCGACGTCATCAAGCGGATGAAGGCAGGAGCGGCTTGGTGGCAGACAGGGTCCGAGCATTAGGAGCATTGGGTAGCTTGCGATCTAAAATGAAGCTTGCGGCGGAGAAAAGACAGGAAACGCACTATTTAGGCAATGAAGAGAAAGACAAACGGATCGAGGATTTTGTGGAGAGAGAGACCGCAGTGGCAAGACAGCGAGTTCAAGACACAGAGACAGCGATAATGCAAGATACAAGGACTGCTGAAAAGGGGTGCGCAACAACCGGGAAGCCCGAAACAACGTTTGATGAAATGTGGAATGCTATCGGGGACAGTCTGAGCGATGTTGCAAGTTCCAATGATGAGCAGGATGGGGAAGACGAGGATGATGATGAAGAAGATACAGAGCTCGGCAAACTCAGTGATGATGATAAACCTGGCATGGTGATGGGCACAATCACTAGAATTGTACAGCACCGCAAGGAGAGCTTTCGGCAGAAGCAGATGAGACTTGACGAATTGACCCAACCGGGATGGGGGGACGCAGCCAACTATTTTTGTGAGAGAGATATGAGGTATGGGACTGCTGAATTGAAGGTTCCGGCGGTTTTCAAGCCCCAACTAGACACGACTACTGCCACACCTTCCCCGACAACAGTTGGGGAGCATATGCAGACTCCTGAGATGGACCGAGGACACTCGGAAATGCCAGCAGTGACTTCTCGACCAAGAAGTAGTCAAATGATGCTAGGTTCGGAGAAACCCCAGTCCCAAACATTGATCCCGGTTCTTTCGCCCGGCATGGCGACCGACTCGATGCCGATTCACGATGCAAATCCTGTTGAACCCGTAAGCTTTTACCCCTGCATGAGGCATCCCTAGTTCATTACCATATAGAAATCACATACGGAAGAAGATATGGTGACGGCTCCCGCATCGCCGGACATATTGATAGCCAAATAGGTAGTTTTGAAGAAATATCTTGCGGAAAAGCAATTTGTGTACCTACTTTGCCACGTGTCAGCTATTTCCTGATTTCAGTGACCAAATTGTGAGACATGATATTTCATCAGAGTGTGTGCAAGGGTTGAACTGGCCATGTGAATGTTCTGGACTGCAAATCTGGTTGATGGACGGCCAGCAATCATGAGATCGACTTGCCAATTGCAGTTACATTAGAAAGCAAAACCTAAAATAGAGAAGAAATATACGAACAAAATTTGATTCAGTGATGTCATACGAGTGATAGGACAAGCGGTCAGTGCGCAGTCTCAACTCGGATCAATGACAGCCGTCATGCAGCATTAGTTCATGCAGCTAACTGCATAACTTTCCGCTCAGACCTACTGCACATGGTCCTGATTTTGAAAATTGCATATTGTACGTCATGAAAATCGAGGAAAACGAGCTGGAAGAAGAAAGGTCAGGAAGTCTGGATCTATAAGTCTAAAATTAGTTGATGGATCTGTATGCCGTAATTTACCGGCTGAAAGCGCCAAAATGCGAAGGAACCACGTCATTGATCGGACTGATGACGTGAATAGTGGTGCAGAGAGTGCTGTGAGAGCGGTTGCATTGTCGGCCAGTCAGATGGGGTCGCAATCTCCAGCTAGTGTCCCAGCCCCGAACTGGATGGTAAAAACTTAGTGTCTGTCAATGATGACGTTATGACGGTCATGCAATATGATCGCGCACGCAATAAACGTTGGTATGTCTCTAAAGTGAGCGTCAACGCAGTGTCAACAGAGCGTCAACGGAGTGTCAACGGAGTGTCAATGGAGCATCAACGGAGCGGCAACGATTCTATATTGATCTTTCCGGCACTCCAAGGGTTGCATCGTCACATACATCTAAAGACGAGTATTTAGTCGTATTTCGATGTGAAACGGCAAACGACATGCTTGCTGCCCCATCCGAGAAATGAGCCTCAAAGGAGCGTCACCGATTTCTGGTCTTGCATCTTGGATAATGACTAGGCTGCGCGAGAGCATTAAGCCATAATGGCAGTATTAGCCGCCTTTATGGGCAAAAATGCCTACTACCATATGGCTAGCACCTCCTAAAAATGAGCATCATTGGAGTGTCAACGATTTTTGGTATTGCATCATAGACAATTCAGGGGCTGTGCAACGGCATACTCCCATTCTCACAATATTGGCCTCCTTTCTAGGCGAAAATGCTAGTAACGATATCGCTACTACTTCCAAAAAATGAGCTTCAACGGAGCGTGAACCATTGTTGGGCTTGCATCATGGATTTTCAGACCTCAATGCAGCGGCGATGACTCAAAATTGGACTATCGGCTGCGTTTATGGGCCAAAATGCTCGCCATGATATTGAAACCGTCTTGTCTTTGTATGTCCTTTATTAAACTTCACAAATATGCATGCGATGTCTCACAGGTCTGACGTTTTTCTTGCTTGTAGCTGTAATGTCAATATTTAAGAACCTGCGTTCTACCTGACTATAACGTATCCATTGACAGTCACCCAGATCGAATTACCCAGAGTTCGATTTCCTACCGCGATGTCAGATTCAAAATCTCTAAATACCTCGTTGCTAGAGATTTTGATATCTTCCAAACACGAACATGTCTTTATTAGTGATTGAAGCGACCTTACTTTACAAATCGTCTTCCATGCTTGGTGGGCTTCAATGAATGTAGGCTCGGGGCGGCGTATTGCTTGGAATAACTCTAGACATGCGGCTTCGTGGCGATTCAATTTACATTGCGGAATTGAAGAGATTGGCAGCCCCAGCATCAAATTCATTGTTTGTCATCAAGTTCTGCGCCATCCATCAGAACATCGAACCAGGTCAATCGGCAAACACTTGCTGGCAAAGGCGCATATCGCAAAGTTAGAGGAATTAACAGTGTCAGAGGTAACCGAAATAACTAGTTCAACGGTCGATGAAACACCTTTGGCCATACTCAAGCGGAAAGAAAGTCGAAGAATTCCGATTGTAGGTTCGCAAAAGCAAATCAAATTGACCATTCAGGTTTCAAGTATACTTACTGAATTGACAGACAAAACGCTCTAAACTGGCAGCAAACGACTTTCAAACTGCTGAATTTCACAAAGACACCTGGAATCGGTACCTCATGTGAGGTTTGGTTTCGGCACATATTCCATGGAACGCAATATCAAACCCTGAGCTAACACGGTCATACAATGCATTACGAAGCGAGTTGGTGTTACCATCAGCCAGCACCCTGAGTACTATTTGCCGGAGGGAATACACACTGACAGTGGATGGAATTAAGAAGCAATTGCCGTCAACAAATAAAGTTAGTTTAGCTTTGGACGGATGGACATCAACGAACCAATTCGCAATAACATTGGTCATTGCTTACTATATTGATCAAAATTGGGCTTTGCAAGAAGTACAACTAGCATTCGATGAGATTGATAGCCCAATCATTTCCGATTTCGAAAGCTCATTAAGGATTACAGGTCAAGCGTCAGCCTAGGGGAGCACGTCTAGCCGGACATTTGAAAGAAGTTCTTGATCGTTTTGAACTGAATGACGGCCGTTTACTTGAATTTACAACCTACAAGGATTCCGCAAAATACTCGGTGACTCGCGAACTGCAAACTACCCTCGAGGCCTCCGGAATCGAGTGGCCCACATTGAGAAACCATATACCCTGCATGGCGCACGTCATTCAGCTGGCTTTGGGTGCATTCATGAGCAGTCTGGGTGTAAAAGGCCGCAGCAAGTCTTGCAAGCGCATGAGCGCGATCAGCAATTTGGAGAGAATGAAAGCACGGACATTGGGAAGAATCAAAGACTTCGAAAAGAGGGACATGCTAGAATTAACAAGGTGTTGGCCATGAGACCAGGTTTAGCGAAGATAATTGAGAAAGTACGTATTTCAACATATTATGAAACTGCTGAAACTGAGCTGCATATAGCAGAGAATGCTTGCTGTATTGATTGCGCTGACACCTGGACGTCGGAACGAGTGTATTGACTGTCAAAAAGCCAAAGTCCGGAATGCAGCACTACCCATTATGGTTGTGGAGACACGTTGGGACTCGACACTGGAGTTGCTCGAGCGCGCCTAGCGATTGCGTGAATTCTCCCTGGAGCGGCCTAATAACCCAGAGTATAGCGACTACCGGCCGCTCTTCACGACTCAGAATGAGTGGACTATTCTCAATTATGTGATGGAGGTTTTACGGCCATTCCGGTACTGGACCCTTTGGATGTCGAAACGGCATACCATCACTCTGCATCACCTCATCACCGTCTTCAATGACATGTTTGATCACATGGATGGTGTGACGTGAGCTTTGGCCAAGAATAGGACACAATGGAAGGAAGACTGATTCTTCACTGTGAAGTGTGCGCGGCAAAAGATATCTAAATATTATACTGAAGTCACTCCAACGACTGGTATGCTCCTCATTACGGCACATATCCTTGATCCTTTCCGGAAGTTGCGGTCGTTTAGACCATGGGACATGGGCATGGATATCAATCCTGAAGACGAGAATTCTTATACTACCCAATACCAGGAGGCCTTTCTGAAGTATTTGGAGAACAAATACTGCGCGAAACATAGACGATTGCCGGTCATTTAGTCCGATAACACACTGAACAACAATCTCAGCTCCTTCGAAATAGCTGCTAGATCTAGTCAACCTTTTTATGATCCATACGATTCGTCCAGGGATGACAAAGAATACTCAATGGCTACCAATGTGGGGGAAACGACATCCGGACGAAGCGATTGTGTAGCACGTTTATTGACTGCCGTGAGTCTCTATCTGAATTCACCTCCTGAACTACCACAGAACTGGGGGCAAATTAATCTGAATCTTAATGATTACCACTCCGACCCAATGAAGAGTAGTAGTACATTTTGGTTACCGGATATCACAGACTGGTGGCGGCAGGAAGACGTAACGCACTCAAAGTCCGCCGATCTCTCCAATGTGGAACGCGTCATATTCTCTATCATACATCACGGTGTCGGAGTGGAGGCCAGTTGTTCCCTTGTGTGAGATGTGATAGGGTGGAAGCAGTGAAAACCACTGGCGAGAGTCTTCGCGAATAAGTGGTAGTAAGGCAGTTTGCTCGAGCCAATAGCGGATTACTGGCTGGCGACGACCCATTATTGGATCTTGACAGCACTGATAACGACATGGAGATGAAGAGAGAGGCGGAGGAAAAGATGTTGCACAGAATGGCCAAGGTCCACGACTTCTTGGAGATGTGACAGGGTAGCCAAACCCTATGAGCTACACAGAAGGAATCTCGCGCTCAAAACGAACAGATGCCTGCCGTAGGTTACATTTCAGATGGCCAACAGATCGTCAAAGCTTCCTGGTCAAACTATCATCATGATGGTGCGGCTGCATTTAAATTGTCGGAAAATCACCTGTGCCACCTGCTTTGTCTACAAAGGAGCTCCCTGGAGGACGAACTCAAGTATTGAATGTCCACCAAATCAAATGAATCGACTGTCATCCTACCGAAAGTGATGAGGATATCTCACCTGAACGCATTTTAGACACCGAAAAGTGGCTTAACTTCAATGGAGACTTGGATAATCCAATCAACAGCGAAGATGACTGGGAGGCGGACAATGAATCAGATATTGAACTTGGCAACGGCAGTGAGGTTTCCGAAACTCTGGAGGTGCGGAATGTGAGTGCGGCACATGATGTTCCTGGACTGATTCGGCCTGTACGCCAATCAAAGAAGAAGGGTGACAAGGCATTAGTGACGGTCAATATAATGGAAACGAGGAGGAATCAGGGGATCCAGACAAAGTAGGAAAGAATCCATTAATGTATTATCACCAAGTTCATTATGTAGTTTGACGATCAATTTCATTTAGAGGACTATTATGGAAGAATTTTGACCAGTCGCGAGAGAATATTCATTAACAAACAAACCTGTAGCAGGCAATATGCATCATTTGGCATAACATATAGATTTCAACCAGATGAGAGCGACCACTGCTGGAATATTACTGGGCTCGGCTTTGCCATACAGCCAAGTCCTAATCATGCTGAAATGCATCCACAAAGTTGAAATATTTATGATTGCAATTTTTAATGGCAGCAGATCTTGCTTTCACCTTACATTAAAATGAGCGTCAACAGAGCGTCAAGGATTATCAGATTTGTAAGTACGGTCATTGAATGGTGACATGGCCGGAACTATCCATACCGTGCATACTGACGGCCTTCCTTGGCAAAAGGGTAAACGACATGATCACTGCCCCGTTCTTAAAATGAGCTTCACCGGAGCGTCAACGATTTTTGGCTGTGCATCTTGGGTAACCTAAGTACCGATTGGTTGCAGCCATTGATAAACGAAGTATTGGCTGGCTTCGAAATCAAAAATAACAGTATCAGGCTCACTGCACCATGCTGAAAATGAGCGTCAACGGAGCGTCAACGATTTTCAGACTTGTAAGTAGCGTAATTGAATGGTGACGTGGTCGGAACTATCCATAACGAGCATGCTGGCGGCCTTTCTTGGCAAAAGAGTAAAGCACACAGTCACTGCCCCATTCTGAACATGACCTTCAACGGAGCGTCAATGATTCTTGGCTGGGCATCTTGGGTAACCTAAGTGCCGATTGGTTGCAGCCATTCATAAATGAAGTATTGGCTGCCTTCCAAATCAAAAATAATAGTATCAGGCTCCCTGCCCCATCCTGAAAATGAGCGTCAACGGAGCGTCAACAATTTCTAGTCTTGTAAGTACGGTAATTGGAGAGTAACCTGGTCAGGGCTATTCACAACCGATGTAATGGCCGCCTTCCGTGGCAAAACAAAGTGACGTTTGGTTGCAGCCATTCATAATCGAGGTAATGTCCCATCCTGAAAATGAGCGTCAATGGAGTGTCAAGGATTATTGGTGCTGGATCATGGGTAATCAAAGTGTAAAAATGTGGTAACAATTCATAGACAAAGTCGTGGCAGCCTTTTCAATTCAAATAACGCATGACACATACGTTACCCCATCATGAAACTGAGCGTCAACGGAGTGTCAACAATATTTGATCTTGCATATTGGGTAATCAAGGCTTTCTGCGCATAGGTGCGCCCATGACAGAACTATTGACTACCACTCTAGCCAAAAATGCAACAGGTAGAAGGCAAAACACGTATTCCAAAATATTCAATGTCGCAGATTGCAAAACATCCACCAAGAGATCACTGGCTGTCAAATACCTACTTTTAATAATGTTCAATTATCCAACTGCAAAAACAAGAACATTATATAAATCTACGGATGGACCCGCTGGGAGACCCGCTGACAACCCACCCAATCCAGTCAGGTTTGGAGATTTGCATCGAACCGTACCCAAATTGACTGTTCGGGTGAGTTGACAACCCGGACCGCCGATTTGGCAACGGTTCAGTTCTGACCCGGACCTGGACACGAAGTGACAGTCCGGAACCGTTGCTAACACTACCTACAATGCCTGCTAGAACTGGCTACTCGTCCCAAAGCATCAAACGGTGCCGGTCTGACGAGATTATATCATTTAACAAGACAAAGAGAGCGGCGGCTACTCCACATATCGGCTTTGCAGCCAAATACATCAAACGCGTGCCAAGTCAAATTCGTATCCGAAGGAGTTACAGCATCCCTCTTCGGCACTGTGAGTGTCTTTCATATCTCCGAAGTCAAGACACACCAATGACAAACTTGAGCCTACAACCGAGTGGCATGGATATCATGTTGGATAGGACTATTGTGCTTCCACACTGTATATTTATTTTGTTCGCTTCTTTATGTCTTCGGGGGTTAGTCTTAGCTTTGATCGGTATTAAGGGATTTCGGTATAGTTTAAAGACGGGGTGTCCCTTCAATATGGTTTTGCAACTACCCAAACAATCGTTTATTGTCGCCTTGACTGTAGAGTACTTGCTGGGCAATATGCTTGAAGAGCGCTTACCAATAGAGATTTCGCATTGTTAAATGGTAAAGACTTTTTGTTTACCGAGCATGGTCATGGCAAACTCTTTGGAGAGTCGCTGTCAGTGCGGTTGTCAGATTGTTGTCAGAGTTGTTGTCAGAGGGCTTCTGTCAGAGCGGCTGTTGTCAGAGTGGCTGCTGTCAGAGTGGCTGCTGTCAGAGGGCTTCTATCAGAGCGGCTGTTGTCAGAGTGGCTGCTGTCAGAGTGGCTGCTGTCAGAGTGGCTGCTGTCAGAGTGGCTGCTGTCAGAGTGGCTGCTGTCAGAGTGGCTGCTGTCAGTGTGGCTGCTGTCAGAGTGGCTGCTGTCAGTGTGGCTGCTGTCAGAGTGGCTGCTGTCAGAGTCGCAGTCAGGCTGGTCGGCAGTCAATGTCAGCGACTGAATTACTCCGTTCGTCGTGACTAGGCATCTATACAGCTCGAAACCTTCCAAATTACAACCATGAGATAACCCGAAAGCGACCCAAAACCCAGCGGGGTGAACCCGCAAACCCAAACAGAGACCAAAACTGCGAATCCGAAAGAGAGATCCCAAACCCAAGAACCAACTCACAAGGCAAAATAGCGCAGACCCAAAATGGAAAGTATAGAAAGATCACAAATTAACTAACATCCATTATTCCATCGTTATATTGACCAATCACAGCAGACCGGAGTGCCTGTGGGGAAATCTTTCCGATCAAGGTATCATAAACTTGATCAGCATCGAGATCAATGTCCTCACTGGCAGCGTTCTGGAGAACCCCCAGCGCATATAGCATTGGTGATTGCTGCATCCGCTGGGTGTTTTCAATCAACCGATCGATCCGGGTGAGGTTAACCAATCAAGTTGTGCGTTGCATTTGCTGTTGACCAATCCGCCGGACATGCGACCATGCCTGACCTTCCAATGAGTAGTTTATACCCTGTTCTACAATGACGGAATTTCGGCAATTATAATGTAGGTTCAAGCCGGCATTGCTTGTCAGATAGGACAAGACGAGGACCCTCACCTGCCAGCGGTTGAGAAATGACATCATCACCGAGGCATGCGCATCGGCACTCAATGAGCTATGGATAGCAAACCAATTGTAGCCTAAGAGGCGGCAGTATTGCGCACAGTTGGAATTGTCATACAAAGAGTCGATGTCAGAGTTAAATGTCAGAGTTGATGTGTGTCAGAGTGAAATGTCAGAGTTGATATGAGTAGCAGACAGTGTGATTGCGAAGGAGTGCTGACCTGTTCGACGAGCCACTGGGTAAGTGGCCAATATACCCACAGAATCACCTTCTCTCCATTGTCTATCGCTGTCAAGGTGTTCCGGAGATAGTGTTTGAGCCATGCAAACTTTGGGGCCCCAAACCGCGACGCAGCCTCGATCTGAACATACGTCATACCCTTGACCTTCTCAGGCGGAGGTATTTGGTCAGCCATCCCTGGGAATGCCTTTTCAAACTCACAATAACTGTCCTCAGCATGATCAGGTTCAGTCTGCCCGTGTCAGCAACCCCGGAAGGTAATGTCAATAATCGTTTCGACCAAGATATTTCCGGATCCATCGATGCAGGGCCATGAATAAGCGAGATGGAGATAAGGCAAATGAACCGCCAACGAGGGCCATAAGGCTTCGTCTTGCCCATCGTTGTAGCCAGTGCGGAGGCATCCCCGGTGATTCTCTCTCTAAGCCCCTTATAGCTACCGTCAACAAAATTGAGGTAGAACTGTCCAGCTTCAGAAGACTTCGTGAATGTAACAAGTTCGGTGGTTACATGCATAGGAGGGATGTTGATGATGGGCTTTGGGTTCTTGAGCGGGATATGGCTCACAATTGTTCGCTGTAGCATTAGTGCGCATAAAACCGCAAATGCTCGGGTCCCAATAGTTTCCTCATAGCGGTGCGGTGCAATTAACATATCTGATGTTTGTGTGGCCTTTCTTAATTTCTCGACTTCACCAATTATGGGTAACATATAAGCATCCCAAACCATTGTTGTGCAGTGAACAAGTGATCCGAATTCTGGGCCTTTCTTGTACGGATCTGCAACTGGCGTGAACCCTGCACCACATTCAGTACCTGGCACATTACTCCCGTCCGCAATCCAATCGTCATCAATGTTGAGAGTATATTCGAATGTATCTGGCGCCAGCTGTAGGGTCAACAAGGATGAACCCTCAAGAAAACGCAGGATTCAATGCAAGTCTTTGATGCCATTTACCAATGGGGTTGCCGTTAACATCGATTTGTATTGCGGCTCCAGACTGAGCAAACAGGCCGCCATATGCATATTGTAATGGCGGGAGTCCATGTTAACCAAAGTGCCATTAGCCTTCATAAACTTGCCGATTGGGGTCCCGCTCATTCTCAACCTGTGGCCCTCATATAAGCTAACCTGATGATATATGCCAGGAACCCAAAATTTCGAACCGTCGGCTTCCTCATGGTTCAACGGCTGGTAGAAAGTCTCAATGCTCGAGATCACGACTATTCTCCATGGTTTACCATGAAGAGTGGCTCGATGGGATGCCCTCCTCCAGGAAGAAGTACCGTAATGGAGATGTGGAGTTAACTCAGTCAACTTAGTCACCGCAGCTTCCCATTCTGCCACCATTGGTTTAGGGCAATTTCAACCTTAGCTTGAAGTCACTATGGTAGTATGTATTCCGGTTATACCACAGAATTGCTGTTGTGAGGTGGACCTCCCACTGCGGCTTTCATGGCTCCCTTCCGACCTTCTGGCCCCGGTCAACCTTCGCTTTGTAGTCGGTTATGTCGATCTCCCATGTGTCGAATCCAGGAGGTGGATTCTTGATTTTTTGTTCATACACATTAACTTGGTGACATATTAAAGCTAGTGGTGTCAGAGTCTGATGATTGTTAGTGTGGCGAACAGTATATCTCAAGGGCACAGCAGGGTCTAACCTTGCCAGTACCGCAGTCATCAGCCAATAAACCACCCTTCGCCAAGCTATTCTCCTTCTCTGTCATCCAATTCACTGCAATAATTTGATGCGGTTGTAACTGCGTGGGTTTGTGGAGCGGCTTGAAAGTTCTGATATCCATGGTGATGCCTAACGCTGCCATTGACTCCTCCAGGTTTTCTTGTTGAAAATCCTGGTTTTCCATCAGCTCCGCTAACCTGCGAGTAAAAATTCGCTTCATTCAACATTCTGACAGCTACTCTGACAGCGGGCTGAGCTCTGACAACAGCTTTGACAAAGGCTCTGACAGCGGCTGAGCTCTGACAACAGCTCTGACAACAGCTGTGACAGTAGCTCTGACAGCAGCTGTGACAGCGGCTAAGCTCCGACAGCAACTCTGACAGCAGCTTAGACAGCGGCTGAGCTCTGACAGTAGCTCTACGGCTCTGACAGTGATCACTCTGACAATGACAGTGACTCACCAGTCCACATCGACATTATCCGTCTGGTCCTCCTTCTGTGCTTGCGCATCAGGGTCGTTGGCTCCCACTAGTTCCGTTACAGCAATCTTGTTAAAGTCACCGTCTATGTGATCTAATTCATCCGGTTTTTGAATATCAAAATCTTGGTGCTCTTATTCGACAGTCCGGCCAGAGGAATGACTCGCTAGTGCATTGTCAGTAATCCACCTGATCCCCGGATCGGAATTGTGCTGGTCCTCCGGCATCCCCGCTCTCTTTTCCTTCCCTTCCCCTTCCTCCTCCTCCTTCATATCATCCAATTCATCGCCACTGGTTTCGTCTTTGGAACTGTCCAGTTAGTCAATAACTGAGGTCTCGCTATCTTCGTCCTCTTGTTTCACCCTAATGGTCGATGTTCGTTCCAGGTTGAGGGGGCTGGTTGTGATATATTCGATTTGATTGTCGGTGTCATCCAGCATGACCGTCTTGTTGCTGGTGACGAATGTCACCATCGGACGACCTGGAATTTCTGCGAAGGTCAGTCAGTCGTCCCAGCTCGATTCGTCCAATGGACTGTCAATTAGTGCAATTCTGGACAATGGACTGTCACCCTGGGTGGACGTTGTGCTCGCCAAACAGGAGTCAACTGCCCGCAAGTAGGTTGCTAGATCATATTGCCGAGTAATCCAGGCAACAAGTTGGTCATAACACTGGGGCGCAATACGATTCGTTGTGTTGTCTCTCAGAACTCAAGGCCTGTTGAACTCTTCCGCAATATCTACCGTGTCATCATCTTCCATCCACGTGATAAAATGATCAATACGGTCTTCTCTGGCTTTTTGGTATGGATTTCCAGGTGAGGTGCCTCCCACAATAGATTGAGCTGGTGAGCTGGTTGCACCGTGTTTAAGCCTCCAGCTGCTGAGATCTACGAGTGAAAGTGGTGAGGGATCGCGTGCATTATTCCGTCCGAAAAAGGGTCGCTGGAGAGCACTGCCAGAGCTGTTGATCTGAAACGGGTCGAACCTAGGCGACTGAGCATCCCTCGAAACCGCGGAAACCGTAGGAGCCGGTACCGTGGACGATACCACCGATCGGGTAGTGCCCCCACGAGTGGTATTCCTACCCAGCGCTACCGAATCTCCCCTTGTTCGCAATGAGGTTGAGCGTGAAATTGAGGGTGTAGTTGACCCAACAACAACTTCTGAAGTGCGTTTATTGATCGGTGTAGTAGGAGGGACCAGGATATGCTCAAATGAAGGAGCTGATGTGATATTTGGCGCGGAGCTTGACGCGGTTTTTGGCTTTGTGGCGGGGCTCGTTGCGGTCTTAGGCTTTCTGGCGGGGCTTCGTAGGGCTTCGTTGGGTGTGGTGGTGGCCCTTCATGTGACTCTTGTTTGTAAGCATGGGATGAGTCTTCGCATTGTACGGACATCGTCATCATTCAGCTTCGCATCCGGTGTAAGTCCCAGGAGATCTCGAGAGTTATCCACTAGCATCTCTCAAATGTCGGTAAACTCCAATTTGTCAGGTTGATGTCAGTCGATGTCAGAGACTCTATGTCAGAGACTCAATGTCAGAGACTCAATGTCAGAGACCGACTGTCAGAGACTCAATGTCAGAGACTCAATGTCAGAGTCGGATTGACTAACTTGGTCACGAGTCTTGGATCCACCTCGCACCTCGGTGTGCAATTTGATATTGGTGTACGAAGGAAGAGTGGATTTGTCGTGTTCAGTTTTCCATCCATGGACCGCCGCAAGGCCTTCCGTGAATGCAGACCGGCTACTCACAGCATCTGTGTCCTGGGCCATCTTCTTTAGCACAGAGGCACTGATATCTTTGGTCCAGTTCGAAACGCCGGTAGGCCATCTCCGTGGAACTCGTGGCGGTGCCATAATGATGGTTGTTCGGCGGATATGAGGGTCGCTGAGTGGATATGAGGGTCGCTGAGTGCATATGACAGTCGCCAAGTTAACGTTGATTGATCTGAGTGAGCATTGTCTGTGTTATATACCAACTAGTACTAGATGCGCTCTGACCCACGCTCGGTGGGGTGACCACTCCAACACACATCGTTACTGTGATGCGAATATGCAAGTTGATCTGGTTGAGAATGTGCCGCAGATTGAAGGGATGGGAGTCTGAAGAAGCAAAATGCTAGTGAGTTGAGACAGGTCGGAATAGGTAGATGCAAAAATGTCGTTGGTTTTTTGGAAGGCCAAACACAACGACGTTTGGAAGGAAGTGAGGGGTTGTGCTGTTGAAATGCTGATCGGTATGGGGCCGAAACATCATGTCACACTGTTCCGTTTAGGGAAGCCGAAAATGGTGCTTAGAAGCGGAACTTCCCAACATTCCACACAAGGGGGCTGAAGATAGTATACTCCAAGCCTAAAGATACTGGTGTGTGGAACAACAATATCACAAGGCTAGGCTAGCGTCTAAGTCCGTTTAGGGTAGGCTGATTACACAGCATTGGGACACGTGATAAGAGCCTCACTACGATCAATTTCCAGGGGGCACTCAATCGCAAACTTTCCACCTTGAACAATGCAGTTCGTTATTTGCACTGTATGTGGCAGGGTCTTTTCCGGACAAAGTGGTATCACTCGTCACCGCCGTTCAACTCATGCGTGTCTTCACCCAAATTCTAGCAATCTTTCCGCGTCAGATGGGCTAGACTATGCACTAGCGCACGACAATCTCCAATTATAACCACGATACACTCAGCCCGCCACCTGAGACGGAGATATTCCGCAATGCAGGAACCCCAAACGATGACACAGTACGAGTTCATTCTTCTGAGGATGATGATTGGGACCCCTGTGGTTCGTTTGGTACACCCAGCAATGGCAACTCTGTCGTTCCATTGTGGATACCAAGCTAGGTAAAACGAAACTCAACAACATCCTGAAACCAAGACTCAATGTACCCGACACCAATGCCAAAAACCCTGACCAGCTCTATCAACTCATTGCGGACATGGAAAAAATGGACGGACTTGTATCCGGATGGGAGGAGAGTTCTGTTAATATTGAAGGCAAAGCTACTCGGTTTTGGTATCGGAACCCAATTGCCGCGGTACAATATTTTTAGGACATCCCCCGTTTAAGTACCATCTCTCGTACGCGCTGGTCAAACAAATGGATTCCTGTTGCGAACGTATATACGCTGAGATGTGGACCGCAGATTGGTGGTGGAAAACGCAGGCAAGTTTCCTTGTATTGTCAGAGAGATTGTTTCTTGTCAGATTTTCATTGTGTTTTGGTAAGTTAGAGTGTCAGAGAGAGCATGTCAGAGAGATCATGTGAGAGAGATCATGTCAGAGATATCATGTCACAGAGAGCATGTCAGAGAGATCGTGTCAGAGAGAACATGTCAGAGAGAACATGTCAGAGAGTGTGTCAGAGAGCGTGTCAGAGAGCGTGACAGAGAGCGTGTCACAGAGCTTGTCAGAGAGCGTGTCAGAGAGCGTGTCAGAGAGTGTGTCAGAGAGCGTGTCAGAGAGCGTGTCAGAGAGCGTGTCAGAGAGCGTGTCAGAGAGCGTGTCAGAGAGCGTGTCAGAGAGCGTGTCAGAGAGCGTGTCAGAGAGCGTGTCAGAGAGCGTGTCAGAGAGCGTCAGAGTCATATTGTCAGAGAGAGCGTGTCAGAGAGCGTCAGAGTCATATTGTCAGAGAGAGCGTGTCAGAGAGCGTGACAGTGATAGCGTGTCAGTTTCATCGTGTCAGAGCGGGTAGCGTGTCAAGAGTGTCAGCTCCAGTGTTGACCGGATTTGTCTAGATATTAGAACCTCATTACTCATTGCTAACACATCCTAGGAATCTTTGCCAGATGCATCAACAGTTCTCCCCGTTATACTCGGCAGTGACAAAACTATGCTCTCTACGCTAAGCGGCAACAAAACGGCTTGGCCAGTTTATCTCAGTATCGGCAACCTGTCTAAGGCGAAGAGACGATCGGTTAAGACGAACAGGTTGATACTAATCGGTCTTTTACCGAAATGTCCAAACGGACCAAAAACCCACACCACTAGGTTTGCCTATCATGAATCTATTGCAACAATATTGCGCGCTCTAGAGCAGCCGGCGAAGAGCAGATTAGCGGTTCTGTGTGCAGACAGTCGCACTTGTCACGCATTTCCCCGGATTGCGTCATTCCTTGCAGACTACCCAGAGCAGTGCACCATAACTATGGTGGAAAATGGATGGTGCCCTCGATGCGAGATATGCCGGGATGACATGCCTGGCTTCGCCCGCAGGCCCCGCTGCCGCCACCCCCAATGGTACCTTCATTTGTCAACAACGGCTGCTGAGGAGGTGGGGCTGTGGAAGTTTGCCGACTGTCCAAATTTTGCCAATGCCCATGCAGGTTGTAACATATATAGTTGTATGAATGTTGACCGGTTGCACCAGCTACTGAAGGGCTTATTTAAAGATCACACCTGGGAATGGATTGTTAGATTTCTGAAAGATATCTATGGCCAAGAAAAGGGTTTGGACCTGATAGATGAACGATTTTCCATAATTCCTCACTTCTCTAACATACGCCAGTTTGGAGACAAACTTACCAGCGTGAAACAATGGACCTGTGCCGAGTACAAGGACATGGTTAAGGTCTGGGTTGCAGCGCTTGCCCCTTTTCTTAAAGGGCATCCCGACCACTTTAAGTTCATCAAATCTGTCACCGACTTCATATTGATTAACAGCTACCACTCCCACACCGAAACCATGCTCAAATACCTACAGGATGCGCTTAGTGGCATCAGCAGCAACATCCATCTCTTCCTACCATACCGCAAGAGCCACAGTATGAGCAAGATACCCAAAATTCATTCCCTTCTCCACTATATCGAATGTATTAGGGAAATGGGCTCTGCCGATAACAGTGACACCGAAATATCTGAAGCCGCTCACAAAAACCTCATCAAGGATGGCTACTGTTCTTCCAACAAGGTTAACTATATTCCGCAGATGTTACGATGGGAAACGCACCTATTTCATATCAAGTCGAGAGTTAGTATTTTACTACATATCGTTAAATTAGATCCCCTCTCGCCGAAGGCAGATATATGCAGAAAGCTTCTTGTGGGGGATTCTCTGGCGTCTGACAAATTATCACATGGTTTGATACCTCGCATCAACGGAGTGATGAGCAAACGCAACACGATTGCAACTCTGACATTTCCAGACGGTATCAGCATATCAGAGTTTATTGATGCTCTGACATCGTATTTTTCGACATGTCAAGCGGATACGAGCGCCAGTCTAGATCTACGGACCTCTGGATCTCGTGCATCGTGGATTCTCCGTCAAAAGATATACCGAGCGAACGGCGTCACAGTCACTATACAGCAGCACAATAATCCAGATACAGTTGTAGTTCAAAAGGCGAGGTGCGTGGAGAAGTGGCGCGGACAAGGCAATCGATTCGACAATATTTTGATTCAAGGAGATCAAGCACCACGAAACAATAGTTGGGTACGTCAACAAGGATATTGCCATGCCAAACTGTTATACACTTTTCGTTTTAGCGATAGAACCAATACAGGGGAAGCCAACGCAAATGGGAGTGTAATATGGCGGACGGTACATCACGACCTATTGTTCGTAGACGATTTGGAGTATCTATCGTCTGCGATGCCAAACAGAACCCATGGAATGATAATGTGTCGAGATGCGCCGCAAAGAGTACGACACATTGTAGATGATTCTTCAGTTCTTACACCCGTGTAACTTGTTCCGAGCGGCAAAGATAACCAATACCTACTCAACCAGTACGCATCTTTGGAATCATATAACATGATATACTAGATCGATCGGATATGTTGATCTCAACAGGGATGCCTAGTATCCAGTGCCATCTTTTGCACCTTGTTAGAGCCAATCAGAGCCAGAGTCCATGTCAGAGTCGCACTTGTCAGTCACATTTATCGCAGCCGGGACTGTCAGATCATGTCAGAGCGCACTTGTCAGAGCCATGTTTATCAGAGCCGGGATTGTCAGAGACCTTGTCAGAGACCTTGTCAGAGACCATGTCAGAGCTGCACATGTTAGAGCCACACTTGTCAGGGCCAATTTACTTAGCCATATAATATACTCTTGAATCCACAAAATGAAAGATTCGTTATATCTAAGATTCAATTGTGGAGGCTCTGAAGGAGAGGTAGGTTCAACTAAATCTCCTTCAGAGCCCAACAGAGCCGGAATTCATTTATTGCAGCCGGGATTGTCAGATCATGTCAGAGCGCACATGTCAGAGCCATGTTTATCAGAGCCGGGATTGTCAGAGACCATGTCAGAGACCATGTCAAAGCTGCACTTGTCAGGGCCACACTTGTCAGGGCCACATTTATCAGAGCCGGAATTGTCAGAGACTATGTCAGAGCGCACTTTCATAGCCGCGATTATCAGGGACTATGTCAGAGCCACATTAATCAGGCCACAATTGTCAGAGACCATATCAGAGCAGCACTTGTCACAGTAGAGCGGTGATGAATACCAGGTGGTTGTTGCAGTACCAATCTCATGAGAAAGATATCGATCATCTCAGGAAGGTCGCATACTGCTGATACACAAGTCAAACCAAGTTACCTTCGGTATGTGCACATTGCCATTAGTTGATGAACATGTGTCGAGTGTCCGCTACTCTCACACCCAACGTGTTTTCCGATTTAAACAGTGACCTTCGACCGTGTTATAGAGTTGACTTTCCAGGAGTGGCGAGAGCTATTGCGGGAGTGGTAGAAGAGTCGAGCTTTGTGTATATATTTAGCTGAACGAATTCTACACCAAAAAAGTAGCATATATCTTGATTAATGACATGATTGCTCTGATATAACACGTAATTGTGACGTATCGTTATTGTATATGAACACCAACTTGTCGGTATCCGAATCGGTATTAAAAATCGTGTGCGTAAGTTGAGACTCTCACACACCAGATGCCATAATATCTTGCAAACAGTAAAAATGTAACCCAACGTACCATAAAATCCCGTAACTCACGGTAATAAACCCGTAATGTGCCGTGGCACGGCGGTAATATCAATAACATATCCTAGTCCCGCGCTAACAGCCATAACAAATCTCGGTTACGGTAATGCCAAAGCTTTTCCCAACGTAGTAGACGTTTCAAAGATTACAATATAATTTGAAGACAACTTTGTTCTACTTTGAATTGCTTTCAGACTTAATAACTACAGACACTGTTTAGGTTATTGCCAGTACTTCCATACACATATAAATTTATGCCTAGCTTGCTTCAATCTGTCTGAAAACCACTTAATACTATAATCTGTTTTGAGATTTAGCAATTATATATATATAGTTTGCTAATGATTAGATATTTGTAATATTTACCATAGACCAAAATATATAATTCTAATACAATTACAAATGTGTAAAATTTACTTTGAAAATAATATCCAAATACATCTAACTTTCAGTACTTAAAGTAGAAGGGCTAACTCTGTGCAATACACTTGTACTTATTATCAAAGAGTAGAATACAGTTTTTGTGAAACTCTATTTTCCCTATTCAAATAAGAAAGTCCATAGTGCTGTCCATAAACTCTGAAAGCATTAATATCAGTGTGTAGTCTCTGCATGGAAACTGATAAATAAGCCCAGAATCATCACTTCTAGTCAATGAGTACAGGGCTACAGTCTTGATTTCCAGATCATTAGCCATCTACACTTGATCTTCCAGTTAACTAATCCACTTGGATATAACAATTATGATCCTATCAGGATGAGCCATGAATGCAGACTGATAGCTGAAGCTTTTCCAATCACTAGTTGCAGTTATCACCAGCTTATCTCATCCAGTCAGCATATATACGGCTGTACAGATCTGGCAATCATGTTGTATACTAAGTTCCAACCCCCGGACCCTCACTCTGTGCCAGAATGGCATCTCAAACACTAAAACCAGCTTCTAAAAACTTCCGGTCCGGCTCCGGTCAATACATTGACAAACTTGGCGCTTCAAGGAATCAATCGCAAGCTGTCGGTAGGCTATTGAGCATCCCTCTTGTGCGGTAAAGATACCGGACGATGAATCCGTCTGCTACGAGGCTAGATCAACCAATATGTCCATGATTTGGGCCACTGGAGATGCATTATACTTGAGCATTACCTCGTCCTCTTCACCGCCCAGTGTCACCCCGAGTGCCGGCCTAACCTTCTACCCTCTTGAAGAATGTGTTATCGATAGGATATGGTAACTACCACTAATTGAGACTGTAGACATTCTCCAGTAGCTGGCCAACGCTTGGTATGTTGTCTACTCATCGATATCAGTTCATGATTAGCAACACACTTAACGGAGAACTTCTGCAATCGACAAGCCACACCCAGAACGCTCCAACATTTTCTCCAAAGGCTGTTCAATGGATATGAACTCCATACCTAATACTTCAAAAACTTTAGAGATGTAGGGTGGGTGTGGTGATGTGAATTTGATTTGAGGATGGTAGACGCGTTGACGTCAAAGATGTGACTAAAGTCACATCGCAGTTGTACCAGCACTTCGAGTCATCAGCCTACACCAACTCAACACGTCTCCTCTACCTTCCCATCAATCACTAATGCCCTCCAAACACAAGCTCTACACCATCTCACCATCTCCTAATGCCAAATGATCACATATGGCGGAACACATCCCCAACAACCCTCCAGTTGTTGCCCCATGACCACTGATTATCTTGCGGCTCTGCCCTCTGCCGACCTTCTCAACCAGATCAGCAACATCAAAGGCAGTTACTACTCACAATTCGCAGCTTGCAGTTGACCCAGATACTAACTAAGATAGACTCACGAAGAGTGGGAGAGGAAGGTGCGATTCTTTCTCGCATACACCTTCATCCGCTTTAACCTGGCAACCGACAAGGACATTACCACGATAGTTCCCCTTATGCAGCCCCTCGACAAGTTCGTCGTCAAGACAGAGATGGAAGATAAGTATGTCAGGAAGCTGTTCAACAAGATGCAGATAGTCATTTGCCAGAACCACAAAGTTGTCGCCCATGGCTTGCTTGACACCTCCGAGGTTGCACAACTTGGGCGATTGAAGTCACCAAAGCTTGCTTTGAAAAGAGTGGCGTACCAAAGCTTGGTGGTACCATGTTCAAGGTGGAAGTCGAATTGAGCCCTGACGACCTTCGCGGATTCTGGGCACCTCTCCGCGATACGATCTACCCCGGTACTGGGATAGCCACACCTCGTAAACCATCCCCAACTGACATGAGGTCTACAACTCGTTTGAGTTGAGCAGCTATGAGCTAATCTACCAGTTTATTACTGTTCTCCACACCAGCCCCAAGTCTCAGCGAGATCTCTTTGCCAAGAATCACATTTTCGACCTGTAGTACCTCAGCATCCACTGCGACATCAGATATTGGCCCCATCTTCCGCCCACGTCCACTGGTGAAATGCGAGATATCGCCCGGACTCGGTCTCCCATCTGCATCACTATACGATGTGTTGAGACAATGCTGAGATGCTTGCACTGCTCGAGCGATTTGCTGACGACGTTACCGCAGTGTACAAGAGCATGGCCGTTGCTACGCTCACAATGGATGAACCGACCACGGTAGACATGGACGAAGATAAGGACGCGTTTGCTTCTTCGTACAAGACCGACAACCAGGCTGTTGATCAGTTACTTGACACGCTCCGCGGAGACAGTCAGGTTGAACTCATACGTGAAAATGGCAGCAATGCTCTCGCTGAAATCAAGAACGGTAGCAACTGCAATCGCTATGGCACAGCACCCATTGCGGAAGAGGAGGATTTGTTCGTCATCGATGAGGGGATTAAGATCCACCATGTGTGTGAGGATGATGATGTCCACCCTCTGGCCAGTATTCACATGAACTGTGCCCGATCAAGCGATGCATTATTATGCGGAATTATTGCGGGTTTATAGGAATTGTGCACCTCCGATCAGAATACCAATGAAATGATTGCTATGCACTATGCGATTCTCATGCAAGACCCTACTTATATCACGAACCACGCTATCGAAATCAGCAAGATTGCCCCATTCGTACTAGTTCATGATTTGATTCACCTTCTCCGTGGCCATGTCAAGCTCTGCGATGCTTTCACAGCCAAACTCCAGAAGAAGAAAGACAATGCTTTGGAACTCATTGAGGAGGTCGACACTACCATGGCTGCAGCTTTGACTTCCTCCGGAGGAGCCGAGGCTCAGAGCGCCCAATACAGATAAGAGTCTACCATGTTGAGCAATACTCGTCGCGATCTGGCCACGATGCTCCGTGGCCGTACTTTTGCTCCTGTTCATGTAGAAAGTACCTCTTCTGTGTTGAGTGGTATTCCGCAAACCCCCTCCCGTGCAGGTACACGTGCGCTGCAGCCTCGTGCCAAGTCCGTTGCCCCGCCTGCGTCTAACGCAATGATCCCTATACACCGTGCCATGTTCGTCGCCCGCAGGACTTCTGATTCGGCTCCAAGTTCACGTCGTGCTTTCTCTCGGCCTCCAGCGGGCAACTCCAACTTCATGAGGGATATGGTCGGTTAGAATGCTATCAACTGTTCCTTTCTGTATGGGGCAGGCGTAAAATTTGGACTCGGGCTTTGTGATCTTTCTGTTTTGAGTTATTCCTTTCTTGGTGTATTGGATTCCTTCTCTTCCGGTTTGTGTGATATACCACTGTTGTCATGGTTGCACGGCACTCCGCTTTACCTTTACATATCTCTTTCCGTTCTGCATATCAGAGGCCAATGGGGTTCATACGACGATATGGAGGAATCGCGGAGTTACTTGGTGGGGAACCCTAACCCACATCATCCCCGATGCCATAGCCGTAATCTTCTGTAATCTTACCCGCAGCCCTCATGAATAATGCACGAGTCCTTCTGGGTTCTCTACAAACATCTATTCATCATCTCTAAAGTGAAATCATGTTAAAAATCTGACTTTTGTGAGTGGTTGCCCACCTCCCCATTTCGGATATGGTTAGTTCCAAACTCCTGCAGAGCAAGAAACTTGCTACTAAACCGCAGGAGGCTAGGCACGAGAAAACGCGTGATCAAGATTACGAATAATAATTGTCAGTATTTTTTCAGAATATATCCTCCAACTTTACTTTAGCACTGGTGGCTTTGTCAACTAGTTTTGCAGCGTATTCAGCCATACCATAACTCGCTTGAACTAAATCGAAAATAACTGTAAGTGTCCTGCAGATCCAAATAAAAAGGGAAGGACATACATCCAAATCCACCAGCACCGTAATTATGCACGATATTGATCCCATCAATAACCTCGGTCTCCAGTCTCACACCTCCAATCCTCAGCGGTCTCAGTCCGGCATAGCTACGTATAACATCCAATCCTTCAGGGCCTTGACCGGGCTTTACTAACTCCGGAACAAGTTCAACAGCACGTTCCAGAATCCTCTGTGTTAAATTGGGATCCGGCTGGGACTCCCAGTTGCCCTTTTGATAGCTGCCGCCAATCACGGTTCCTCCACCTATAGCAAACGTAAGTAGTATCCATGTAACTTGTGTGAGTGAAGATATACCAGCAGGTCGCATCATCAGGTATACGAGCTCGTCCGGTCCATCGTCGCAGCCAGAGATGGTGACCATGGCTGGAATTTCGTTTCGAACCACGACAATTTGCCCTCGAGCAGGGATGACCTTCTCGTCCATTACACCTCCAAGTTTCCGCGCCATCAGACCAGTACAGTTGACCACCACATCCGCTTTTTTACCTGAGGCGTGCAAATCCGCAGCTTCACAAATATGACCCACTGTAGCCCTCTTGAAAATAGCGCCGTGTTCCAGACACAGTGAGACCAAATACGGCATGAATATAGACACGTTTATGCATACTGACTTAAAAGTAGTGCCACTGTCAGCCGTTTTTGGCAATTCGTGCTTCTGGAGGGTGCGGAAATCAGGTACCAAGTCCTTAAACCAGGGATCGGAAGAAAGTAGTGTCTCTTGCCATTCTGTTATGACTGTATCTTGATCCTTCTTACGTCGATAGATGAGAGAGTTCTGGACGTGTATTCCCGCCGCAGGCACGCTTTTGGCCAATTTCCAAAGCTCGTAGAAAGTTATCTTATCCCACTCTTGCTCTCGTGTCCCCGCTGCTGATACCGGCCACCAGTTTGCTCCCGCCCACGGAGAGGTATATTCAATATCGTAATCTCCGGGCATATGCTTCGATATAATTGTGATGTCGAAGTTACCCTGGCGGAGAAGAGTGAGGGCAGTGGTGAGGCCAACGACACCAGCGCTGGAAATCCCTAAGATTAGCTAATCGAAGCGGAAACGTACCTCCGAGGGGCGCCCACCCTATGATAACGACGTTTTGTTTTGAGCTCATTGTGTAGGAACAAGCAAAATCGGTCATGAACTGTGAATGATGGAAGTCGTAAAATGCAATATATGGTAAATACTGAAATAGGAATTTGCCCACGGAAGAGTGGAGTAATAATGGTCTAATTCCTGCAAGGCCTATCTGCAGCCACCAAAAATGTGTAATGTACTTACGTAAAATTACTGAATGAAAAAAGGGGAGATTTATGCCGGCAGTTACCCGACCGCTGTGAGAGATTGATATTTAGTAAAAAGAAACCTGAGAAAGTCAAGCTAGTATAGACAACCGACTGTGATTTGTTGCCGGTTATAAAATTTCTACATAATTTCAGTGCAAAGACAATGTGATGCATAGAATGGATACCTGTCTGGAATTTCTCAGATAGGTACGCTTTGACAAATATCTCATCTAATTACTGTAGCAGGAAAAATAACCATATATGATATACGACTTATAGAAAAGCTGTTTGCGGGACTGTAATCAATAGCGTAATTGATGTATGATACTAAGCAGTCCTATGGATATGTACATTGACTAAATTACTATACAACATATGCATTGATATACACTTGTACTATATACTATGCTGTACATTACAGGCTTCAAAATACACTAGTAATTACACTGAATTATACACTCCCCAGAATGTTCTATAGCCGACCTCAAAGTCATCAGCAAAAAGATATTCCGGTCGGGTGGAATGGCTCCGTCAGAGTGGCCGCGCTCCGTCAGAGCCGTCAGAGGCACCCCAGCGGGGGATAACTCTGCGCCCTGCGTTAATGCAACGCATAGCGTTGTATATCGCCCTCCAATCGCTGTTGCACCATTTCTTCGTGTTATGTCAGTCACCCATTCTAAACGAGTACTCCGGCATTGTGGCCAACTGTGACCATACATCGGAATGGGTTCATTGGGTACGCGCTTGCATCAGGATTCCAATGCATTGGGTGACGCTGCGAAAATCTCTCCTCGCGTTTCTTCTACCTGCGTGCAAAATCCAATTCTCTTCTTGCGTTCCTTCTACTGGCGCACAAAATCCAATTCTCTCTTTACTAATTATACACATCATTCCAAATCGCCAGATCTATGTGGCTATTGACAATCCATCGCTCGTTCCGTCTGTCTCTTCTCTTACTACTAGTAGCTATCTCTGGGATTACGTGTGCGCAGCCGACAATGATTCCCACGCTGAAAACTTGCAAAGCAACGGCTGCTGGTGCATTTCTCACTTGTACAAATTTCGAGACGGGATCCATGTTACCTGAGTTTTCAGGTATTGTGGTGAGCGCCAGGGCAAATCAGTACTCAACGAACGCTCCATCCTCGTTTAGGAGTTTGATTTTGAATGGTCGTAGCAGTTACCACGGGAGACGCCCATTCGGCGCACCATAACACCTCCCCGTGCATTGCTTTACCCACACCCAGTCTTTCCGTCGATCCCCTCCACGCCAGCTCTGGCTTCCTGTGCATCGACACGTCTGAGATATGCGTTCACCATCAAAACCCTCAACTTCCACCTTAATACCATGGTAAATACAGGGCTCCATTGCGTGCATTTGTTAATCCGATATATGTGTCCTGTTACGACTCTGATGCTAGATAAACTCCCGCGGGCCACAGTATATTGCCAGACGGTGCGTTGCGTCTTGTGTATTGTCGAGTAATGCTCTGAAGTCATTGTTCGTAGTGTCAGGATGCTTTCCATCACGGCGGTTTTGGGGTCCCATGAATTCGGGCTTCGCATATGACTGAGGGCTCAGGGGGGCAGCCAGATCAGCACCGGAAGAGAGCACTAGGCAAGTGGCAGAGCTGTTCTCCCGACGCTGAGCGAGGGCGTGGAGATTGAGCTCTGTGTGTTTGAAACAGAGGATGCGACGCTGAAAGGTGATTACTTGTGGCAGGTAGTTGAGATTGTGATTGGAGGCATTCCAACCATCCTTGAGGTTCATTTTATGTGCTTGTTCATGTCTCTCAGCAGAGTACTGTTGCCAGGCTCCGTATCGTCAAATCTGTTTAACCAAAAGAGACGTTATATGTATCTTCGGAAAGTTGAAGTTGGCATCTAACTCCTTACAATCATCGATCTCGTGGCTGATATCATCCTGCCAGGCATTCATTTCGCGCCGCTTCTTGGACGGCGTCCAAGTTTCAGCATTTGCATCAGCAACGACCCTAATTTCCGTCTGAAACACCCGGGTGTTCCGGACGGCTCTGACGGCTCTAACGGAACCTCGTACCCTCCGACGGAGAATTACACGCTACCCGTCGCCCAGGCGACGGGTTGCGTTGCATACGTACCTCCTTTACTTTGTGGTGACGTATACGCATCATCAGAACGACATGTGTGTTACACTCTTCGCAGGGGCTGCAGTTATGCTGAAGCCGTTTACACAACGCCTGGCGATCGACGACAAGCCTGGGAGCACCTCGAATCACAGTCATGTATTCAGTTTGTATTCTCATCTATGTATCTATGTATCTATGTATCTATATAGCTACCCATCTACACACGCTA
>Ga0307515_10003110_pt1 | contig 35101 bp, 28 predicted proteins | sample 17_EM_MG_FD_194513 | JGI IMG/M metagenome (GOLD analysis project Ga0307515, IMG submission 194513) | Populus trichocarpa ectomycorrhiza microbial communities from riparian zone in the Pacific Northwest, United States - 17_EM | ecosystem: Host-associated > Plants > Roots > Unclassified | place...
TCGTCCCGCGCGTGGCCGTGAGCGGCGCCGTGTTGATGACCGGCCGCGTCGCCGGCGTGCCGTCGCTGTTCAGCAGATAGTGCGGCGTCAGGATCTGGACATCGGCATGGTTCGCGACGCAGCCGGCTCCGCACAGACCGCCGCCGCCGGACATCACGCGGCCGTCTGGCAGCAACAGCGCCACGCTGTGATAGTTGCGGCCGACGGCGATGGGCGGCAGCGTTGAAAACGTTTCGGTGGTCGGATCCCAGAGTTCAGGGACGAGCACCGAGTTGTCGTCGGAGAACAGCTTGCTGTAGGTCTGCCCGCCGACCACCAGCACTTGCCCGTTCGGGAGCACGACCGAGTTCGCGAACACGCGCGGGTAAGCCATCGGCGCGAGCTTGCGCACCGTGACGCCGGCGTTGATGTCGATCACATAGGTGCTGGCGGTCGCTGCCCCGGTGTCGTAGGCCGGCCCGCCGCCGAGCTTCAGGATCTTGCCGACGTCGTACATCACGGCATTGCCGTTCTGGCTGTAGGCGTCGTCGCCGCGGATGCCGGCCGGCATGATGTGGCCGTTGCCCGTCGTGTCGATCCAGTTCATCGCGGCGCTCGGGCCGGCCTGCAGCACCTGGCTGTTCGGCGCGGTGAACAACCACATGTGATTGTCCCCACGGTAAACGCCTGCGGGATCGTTCCCGATCGCCGGATCGACGGGCACGCCGGTGAGCAGCTTCCAGCCGCCGGCAGCGGTCCAGAGCTCGGCGTTTCTGCCACCGGCGGCACCGGCGCCACCGCCCCACGAGCCGCCCAGCGTCAGGATCGAGCCGTCTTCCAGCAGGGTATTGCCCTCGTAGCCGCGGCCGATGTTCATCACCGCACCGCTGGCCCACGTGTTGGTGCTGGGGTTGTAGATGCTGGTCTTGGTGCTGTTCTCACCGCCGTTGACCAGGATCGAACCGTCGCTCAGGTTCGTCGTGCCCGGGCAGAACATGTCGTGCCCGGTCTGCGTGACGAGCGCCTCGGTGCCCAGCTGCGTGAGCGGATCGAACAGCACGGTATAGGTCTGACCCGTGCCGCCGAACGCGAAGCGGTCGTACGAGGACCACAGCAGCACCTTGCCATTGGGCAAGCCTGCCGCCGCTGCCGGCACGATGGACGTCGGAATCAGCGGCGACCATTGGGCGTTGGCCGGGCTGGCGATCGCGTTGGCACGCATCATCCCGGAGGACTGGCCCGCGGTGTCGGCATCGCTGCCGCCACAGGCGGCGACTCCTGCAGCGACAAGCAAAGATCCCAGGCGGCACAGAAGACGCACCCGGGTGCCAAACGCCAATCGAAGCTTCACTGCGGTTTCCCTTCCAAGGACTGTCTGCAGCAAGCGCGGCTGGCGCACCCGCACCGGGCGCGGCCAGAGGCGGCAGAACCGACCGATGGTGCCGCGCAGCAATAGGCGGCGCAACACCGAGAGTAGGGGGGAAGCACGGCAATATCGCGTCGACTTAAACTGCTCCCGCAGTTCGGCGAAGATCCCGGCTCGACGCTGCCCGCCCACCGCAAAAAGGTTCCCCGACGCGATGCCCAACAACGAGTCGCCGCGAGGGCAGGCCCCAGCCCCAAACGAGTTTCGCCGCGATATCAACGGGCTGCGCGCACTGAGCGTCTCTCTCGTCGTGCTGTTTCACGTCAATGCCAGAGGCTCGGGCGGCGGCTTCATCGGCGTCGACATCTTCTTCGTCATCTCCGGCTTCCTGATGACGAAGATCATCTTCGACGGGCTCGCCGCCGGCGACTTCTCGTATTGGCGCTTCGTCCGAGCGCGCGCAACCCGCATCTGGCCGGCACTGGGCGCGATGGTGCTCGCGCTGCTGGTGCTCGGCGCGTTCCTGCTGCCGCCCTCTGACCTGCTGCAGATGGCGAACCAGGCCGGCTGGGCGCTCGTGTTCTGGTCGAACCAGATCTTCCACGACCACGCCGGCTACGCCACGCAGGGCGCCGACGGCAACTGGCTCCTGCACACCTGGTCCTTGTCGGTGGAGTGGCAGTTCTATCTGCTCTACCCGCTGCTGCTCGTGTTCGCGGCCTGGTTGCATGCGCGCTTCTTCGCCGGCGACGATGCGCCGAGGCGGCAACAGCGCGCGCTCGGCATCTGGCTGCTGGCGCTGCTCGGGCTCTCGCTGGCGTGCTACGTCGTCCAGTCCGACGCGAGCCCGAACAGCGCGTTCTTCCTGCTGCCGGCGCGCGCCTGGGAGATGCTCGCCGGCGGGCTGGTCTACTCGATCAGCAAGCGTCACGTCGCTGTCAGCGCGCGCCGACGCGCGCTGGCGAGCCATGCGGGCGTCGCGCTGATCGTGCTGTCGGCGCTGTGGCTGGGATACCGGCACGTCGACCCGGTCGGGCTGGGCTGGTTCTCGACCGTCCCCATCGTCGGTGCCATGCTGGTGCTGTGGTCGGACTCACCCGGCAATCGGCTCCTCAATAACCGGGGCGTGCAGGCGATCGGCCGCTGGTCGTATTCGATCTACCTCTGGCACTGGCCGCTCGTGGTCGCCTGTTCGATGGACGCCGTGTTCGAGCGCTACCCGCATCCGGGCAAGGAACTCGTCGTCGGCGCGTCAGTGCTTCTCGGATGGCTGTCGTTCAGGTTCGTCGAATCGCGGACGCGCGGCCGCACCGGCATCGGCGCACTGCTGGCCGCCGCGAAACCGGCGCTCGCGCTCGGCGCCGCCGCGATCGCCGCGGTGCTGGTCGCCAGCAGCGGCGGCCTCGCCTTCAGGATGCCGCGCCCGGCAGACGAGCCGGTGGTGATGCCCGCGCTCGAGTCCGACTATTTCCCGCCGGCGTGCAGCAACTTCCAAAAGCAGGTGCGCGATCTCAAGACCTGCAGCATCGACAAGCAGAGCCAGCGCGCGGTCCTCGTGATCGGCGATTCGCTCGCCGAGCACCTGTACCCCTGGTTCAAGAACCACAGCCAGGTCTCGGTCGATTTCATGACCGAGGCCGAATGCCCGCCGATCCCGCAGTTCGATCGCCTGCAGCCGGGCTTTCATTGCCTGGACTACGCACGCGTGGCCTGGCGAGAGGCGGCATCGGCGCGCTACGACACGGTCGTCGTCTCGGCGAACTGGAATCTGGTCGGCAAGGCCGGCCCACCGTATTGCCACGTCGATGCCAGCGGCGCCTGCAAGACGGTCGACGGCGACCTGCGTCGCGACCTGGTGCTGTCCGAACTGCGCTCGGCGATTCGCGCGCTGCTGGCGATGGGCAAGGTCGTCGTCGTGCTCGACGGAACGCCCGCGGCCGATGTCAACATTCCGCAGCGCCTGGAGCGCGAGCGCTTCTGGTTCGGCGGCGTCCGGCTGAGCATCGGCAAAGCGTCGTTGGCGGCCGACTACGGCTGGATCGATCCGATGTTCGCCGAGTTCAAGGGCGTGCCCGGCTTCCATCTGGTGAGCCTGCGCCAGACGCTGTGCGCAGGCAGCTCATGCAAGGTCTACGACGACGAACTCAGGCGCCCGATCTACATCGACGAGCGCCATTTCGACCCGGTCTGGATCGCGCAACACGGCGACGTGTTCACGCCCTTCGTGCGCCCGGAGCCAGCGCCTCGCTGAGCTGATAGCCGAGCGCCGGGCCGCCCCAAGCCGGCTCTCATCCCCGTGGGGGATCGCTCGACGTACCCGACGGGCGAGGGGTCCCATGACTTAGCCGTTCTTCGCCAACCACTCGACCATCGCATCGAGCGCCGGGCGGCCGGCCGCCGGGTCGCTGCTGTTGACCATCAGCGCGACCGCGTACATCTTGCCGCTCATGCCGTGCACGTAGCCGGCGAGCGCGCTGGTGTCGTTCAAGCTGCCGGTCTTGAGATAGGCCTGCCCAGCCGCCCGGCCGCCGTGCAGGCGGTTCTTCAGCGTGCCGTCGACGCCGGCGATCGGCAGCGATTCGAAAAACGCCCGCGCCTGGTCCGCGAGCCAGGCCTTGCGCAGCAACTGCACCATCGCGCGCGGCTTGGCGCGCTCGGTGTGCGACAGCCCCGAGCCGTTCTCGACGCGCACGTCGCCATCCTGCAAGCCCTGGTCGCGCAACCACATGCCGATGATCTTCTGCGCGCCGGCCAGCGTTGCCGGCCGCTCCGGGAAGCCGGGCGACAGCGACAGCATCAGGTTGCGCGCCGCGAAGTTGTCGCTGATCTTGTTGATGTCCCGAACCATCTCGGCCAGCGGCTTGGAGCCGTGGAACGACAGCGGCCGCTGCGGTTCGCCGTCCGGCCCGAGCGGGATCGGGCTGACGCCAGGCGTGATCGCGGCCGACACGACGCGCCCGTGCAGCACGCCGCCCGCCGCGGCCCACATCGCCGGTAACGCACGTGCCGCGATGCCGCTGTCGGGCGGCGGCACGAAGGTGATCGAACGCGAGCCGCAGGCCGCGGCCCAGGCGCCTTGCACGACGACGGTCGCACGGCCCTCGCCTTCGCGCGGATCGGCTTGCCAGCGCGGCGTGGCCTCGCAGTCGCCGCCTGCACGCGCCATCGTCATGCGGTTGTCGATGCGCACGTCGGCGAGCGAGGGCAGCAGCGAGAGTGAGGGTCGCTTGCCGCGCGCGGGTTGAACGCCGATGCCGATCAGGCCTTCGTCGAGCGTCATCGCATCCGGCCACACATGCCGCGGCTCGCGGGCCGATTGCAGCGGCGTGCCGTCGTGATCGGCAGGCTTGAGCTGAAACGCGTAGCGATCGAGCACGATGTCGCCCTCGATCTCGCGCAACCCCTGCTCGCGCATGCGCACGAACCACGCAGCCAGTTCGGCCGACGTGAGCTGTGCGTTGCCGCCGCCGACGATCAGCAGGTCGCCGATCAAATGCCCCTCGGCCAAGGTGCCGAGCACGAACGCCGAGGTGCGCCAGCGGTACGACGGCCCGAGCAGGTCGAGCGCGGCGAGCGCGGTGACGATCTTGGTCGTCGAGGCCATCGTGTACGGCTGCTCTTCGTTGAGCGCGAACACGGTGCGCTCGCCGATCACTTCTTGCGCGTAGAGGCCGAAGCTCTTGGGCGGCAGACCCGAGGCCTTGATGGCGCGCGCCACCGGTGCCGGCAACGCGTCGCCGGCTGCATTGGCCGCAGCGGCGGCCGCGATCAGCAGCGCGCCGCAGGCGAGGGAGGCAGACTTCAACATGGCGCGAGGATAGTCGCGCGCGTGCCCTGGCGGCACCCCGAACTTGCGGTGCCGCACCGGCCTTCACAATGCGGTGGCTTGCGAATCCACCCTTCACTGACGATGACCGACCCGATCTCTCCTCAACCGCCGCACCGCGGCATCCGCAGCTTCGTCGTGCGCGCCGGCCGCATGGGCCCGGGCCAGGTGCGCGCGCTGGCCGAACTCGGCCCGCGCTTCGTGCTGCCGTTTGCAGCGCAGCGCGCCGACTTCGATGCCGCGTTCGGCCGCAACGCCCCGCGCGTGCTCGAGATCGGCTTCGGCATGGGCGATGCGACCGCGGCGATTGCACAGGCCTTGCCGGGCACCGACTTCATCGGCGTCGAAGTGCACACCCCTGGCGTCGGCGCGCTGCTCAAGCGCATCGGCGAGATGAACCTGAGCAATCTGCGCTTGATCCAGCACGACGCGGTCGAGGTGCTCGAACACATGATCGCGCCCGACTCGCTGGCCGGCGTGCATGTGTTCTTCCCCGACCCGTGGCACAAGAAGAAGCACAACAAACGGCGCCTGATCCAGCCCGAGTTCGTGCACCGGCTCGTCGACCGCATCGCACCGGGCGGCTATCTGCATTGCGCGACCGACTGGCAGCCGTATGCCGAGCAAATGCTTGAAGTGCTGTCCGCCGAACCGCTGCTCCGCAACACGGCCGCGGGCTACGCGCCCAAGCCCGACTACCGGCCGCTGACCAAGTTCGAGAACCGCGGCTTGAAGCTCGGCCACGGTGTGTGGGATCTGGTTTTCAGTCGGCCCAAGTAACCGCGCCGGTGTACGCGGTGATCAACACGACGATGCCGAATGCGATTCGGTACCACGCGAACGCGACGAAGGTGTGGGTCGAGATATAGCGCAGCAGCCAGCGCACGCACAGCCAGGCACTGATGAAGCTGACGACGAAGCCGACTGCGAACAGCGGCACATCGGCCATCGACAACAGCGCGCGTTCCTTCCAGAGGCTGTAGCCGCCGGCCGCCACCAGCGTGGGGATGGCCAGGAAGAAGCTGAAGTCGGTCGCCGCCTGGCGCGACAGACCGAGCAGCATGCCACCGATGATGGTCGACCCCGAGCGGCTGGTGCCGGGGATCATGCCGAAGCACTGCACGAGACCGACCTTCAGCGCGTCCCACGGCGTCATCTCGTCGATGTCGTTGATGCGCGGCGGCGCGGGGTTCGCTCGCTTCTCGACCCACAGGATGATGAAGCCGCCGACGATGAACGCCGCCGCCACCACCGGCCCGTTGAACAGATAGGCCTTGATGCTCTTGTAGACGAAGAACCCGATCACCGCCGCCGGCAGAAAGCCCAGCGCGACGTTGAACACGAAGCGCCGCGCCTTCTCGCTGCTGCCGAAATCGCGCAGCGCACCCGAGAGGCGCTGCCAGTAGACGATGATCACCGCAACGATCGCGCCGGTCTGGATCGCGATGTCGAAGACCTTCGACTTGTCGTCGGTCATGCCCAGCAGCGAGCCGGTCAGAATCAGGTGCCCGGTGCTGGACACCGGCAGGAATTCGGTCAGGCCCTCGACGATCCCCATGATCGCGGCCTTGAACAACAAGATCAGATCCAAAAAGTACTCCGGTGCGCTGGAAGGACCCGCGATGTTAGCGGGGCAGGCGGCGCCATCAGCGGGGCGAGTCCGGCAGCAAGCTGATGATCAATCCGCTCGATGTCACACGGATGTCACCAGGCCGGTAGCCGTGCCCCTGCACAGCCTCGACATCCTTGGGCCGCAGCGTGTAGATCGGCCGCTCGTTCAGCGTCTGTTCGGCCAGCATCACGCCGACGCGGTCGAGTTGCTGGCGCAGCAGTGCCGATGCACCGTCGATGTCGAAACGATCGATGCGCACATTCGTCAGGCGCACGCTGTTGTCGCTGGGCTCGAAGCGCAGCCCGTAGTTCAGCGCGATCGTGCCGCGGTGCTGGCCATGGAAGACGCGGTCGCTCACGAGCACCTCGAACTCGGTCGCGATCCGATTCGCCTCGGGCCGCAGCAGCACGCGCGGCGCGGCCACCGTGACGTCGAGCAGTTCCAGGTAGCGGCGCTCGATCGGGAACCGGCGGTCGACCGCTTGCTGCAACTGCGCCTGCGATACCTCGATATCGCGCGGGCCGAACAGCGCGGCACAGCCGGCCATCAGCACCGCCGCGGTCAGCATCACCACCGCACCCGCCACCCATCCGCGCCGCCTGCCCATGCCTGGTCCTCGTCCGTTGCCCGGCGGATTCTAGGCAGGCCTGTCGCTCGCCTTGACCCTTGCGCCGTGCAAAGCTACATTACTGACCGATCAGTCAGTATGAAGTCTGCCCTGCCCCCTCCTCCCGCCGCCTCGGCGCGCCAGCGCCGCAAAGACGCCCGCCCACAGGAATTGCTCGACGCCGCGCTCGACCTCTTCGTCGAACGCGGCTTTGCCGCGACCCGATCCGAGGACGTCGCGGCGCGTGCCGGCGTGTCCAAGGGCACGCTCTACCTCTACTACCCGAGCAAGGAAGAGCTGCTGAAGGAGGTGATCCGCCACCACGTGATCAACCCGATCGCCGAAGGCGTGCAGATCATCCGCGAGTTCGAGGGGCCGACGCCCGAGCTGCTGGCCTTGGTGCTGCGCCTGTGGTGGGAGCGCATCGGCGAGACGCGTGCCTCGGGCATCATCAAGCTGATGACCTCGGAGGTGCGCAACTTCCCCGAGATCGCGCAGTTCTATGTCGACGAGGTCGTGGCGCCGTCCAACCAGATGCTCGCGCAGGTGATCCAGCGCGGCGTGGACCGCGGCGAGTTCCGCGATGTCAACGTCGTCGAGGTCGTGCATGCGTTGGTCGGGCCGCTCGTGTTCCTGGCCTTGAACAAGCATTCGCTCGGCGCGTGCTCGATCGCCTTCCTGCTCGAACCCAAGGTCGTGATCGCGGCGCTGGTGGACATGGTGCTGTACGGCCTGGTGCCGCGCACCGACACATCGAGCAAGAAGAAGAATCCCACGAAATAGAATGCCCGGCGCCCCTCTTCACCCCACACCATCATGAACATCGAACTCGCCCGCTTCAACATGATCGAGCAGCAGATCCGCCCCTGGGAGGTGCTCAACCTCGGCGTGCTGGAGCTGCTCGCCATCATCAAGCGCGAAGACTTCGTGCCGCCCGAGCACCGCGGCATGGCCTTCGTCGACACCGAAGTGCCTCTGCCCACGTCCACCGGCGGCGAATGCATGCTTGCGCCCAAGGTCGAGGCCCGGCTGCTGCAGGAGCTCGCCGTGCACAAGCACGAACGCGTGCTCGAGATCGGCGCCGGCTCCGGCTACATGGCCGCGCTGCTCGCGCACAAGGCCCAGCACGTCACCACGCTCGAGATCAACCCCGAGCTCGCGCGCTTCGCCGCGGCCAACCTGAAGCGCGCCGGCGTGACGAACGTGACCGTGTCGACGACCGACGGCAGCAAGGCGCTGCCCGCCGACGGCCCGTTCGACGTGATCCTGCTGTCGGGCTCGGTCGCCGAGGTGCCCGAGGCGCTGCTCGCGCAGCTGAAGGACGGCGGCCGGCTCGCCGCGATCGTCGGCAATGAGCCGGTGATGCGCGCGGTGCTGATCAAGCGCGATGCCGCCCACGGGGTGACGCGCAGCGTGCTCTTCGACACCGTGGCGGCGCGACTGCACGGCTTCAAAGAGCCGACCCGGTTCCACTTCTGATGATGATGATGATGATGAAGCAGCTCAGCGGCCACGACCTGTTGGCGATGCGGGCCGAGTCGCCGCTGCTTCTCGACGTGCGCGAACCCTGGGAGTTCGCGCTCGCCGCAATCCAGGTCGACGGCCTGCGCACCGTGCACGTCCCGATGAATGAGATCCCGGGCCGGCTCGACGAGCTCGACGAGAGCCGAACCCGCGCGCAGCCCGTCGTCTGTATTTGCCATCACGGCATGCGAAGTGCGCAGGTCGTCGCATTCCTGGAGCGCCAGGGATTCGATGCCGTCTATAACCTCGCCGGCGGCATCGATGCCTGGTCGGAACAGGTCGACGCCGGCGTGCCGCGCTACTGAAGAACACAACATCTGTCATGTTGAAGGAACCCCCATGCCGTTGACCCGCCATCGCCTCGCAGTGAGCGTCCTGCTGACGCTGGGCGCATTCGCCGCACGCGCCGAGAATCTGCAGGAGCTCTACCAGGCTGGCCTCGGGTACGACGCGAGCTACCTGTCGGCGCGCGCCTCGCTGGACGCGGCGCAGTACCGGCTCGACCAGGTCTATGCGCTGCGCCGGCCGAGCGTGAACCTCGGCATCTCGGGCGGTCGCTCGACCAGCAGCACACCCGACGCCTTGAGCACGCAAAGCGCCAACACGACCCAGTACGGCGCCACGGTGAGCGCGACGCAGTCGCTGTTCAACCGCCCGAACGACAAGACCATCACGCAGGCCGAGAAGGCGCTCGATGTGGCGCGAACCGACTTCGCCGCCGCCGAGCAGGATCTGATCATCCGCGTCTCGCAGGCCTATTTCGATGTGCTCGCGGCACAGGACACGCTGGCGACGGCACGCAGCAGCTCAGCGGCCATCTCCGAGCAGGTGGCGTCGGCCAAGCGCAACTTCGAGGTCGGCACCGCGACCATTACCGACACGCGCGAAGCCCAAGCCCGCTACGACCTGGCGCGTGCGACCGAGATCGTGGCCGACAACGACCTGATCAACAAGCGCATCGCACTCGATCAGCTCGTCGGCCGCGTCAACGTCGCGCCCAAGCAGCTCGCGGTGCCGGTGCAGTTGCCGCCCGTGGTGCCCAGCGCACTGGAGGACTGGGTGGCGCGCGGCGACGCCGAGCACCCGCTGGTGCGCAAGGCGCGCCTGGCGCTCGAGATCGCGCAGCTCGAGACCGAGAAGGCGAAGGCCGGGCACCTGCCGACGGTCGGCGTCAGCGCCAACGTCGGACGCGGGCACTTCTCTACCCAAGGCAATGCCAGCGGCTTCCCGTACGACTCGACGAGCCCGAGCACGAGCGCGGGTGTCTCGATCGCGCTGAACGTGCCGTTGTTCGCGGGCTACTCGATCCAGAACCGCGTGAAGGAAACGCTCTCGCTCGAGACCAAGTCCGAAGACGATCTGATCGCGGCCCGCCGCGGCGTCGAGCAGGCCACCCGCACCGCGTTCTACGGCGTGCGCTCCGGCACCGCGCAGGTCGCCGCGCTCGAAGCCGCCGAGTCATCGAGCCAGCTCGCGCTGGACGCGACGCAGCTTGGCTACAAGGTCGGCGTGCGCGTCAACATCGACGTGCTGAACGCCCAGGCCCAGCTCTACAGCACCCAGGCCCAGCTCGCGCAGGCGCGCTACAACGTCGTGATGGCCGGGCTGAAGCTGCGCCAGGCCTCCGGTCGCCTGACGGCCGAGGACATCGCGGCGGTCAACCAGCTGTTGCAACGCTGAAGACTGGGTCCGTCTAGGCTGCGACGCGCGGCGCGGTGCTTTCATGCACCGCGAGGCAGCGCTGCAGCACGGCCGTCAGCTGCTGCGCGGTGAACGGCTTGCCGAGGAACTCGTCCATGCCGTCGGCGCGGCAGCGCTGCACATCGATCTCGGTCAGCGACGCGGTGATCGCGACGATCGGCACACGGGCGAGGCCGAGCGCGACCTCTTGTGCGCGGATGCGTCGTGTCGCGACGTGGCCGTCCATGCGCGGCATCTGGCAATCCATCAGCACCAGCGCCGGCCGATCGGGCGTGCGCAGCGCCAGCGCCTGTGCCTCGGCGCCATCGCGCGCCCGGACGACACGCAGACCGAGCCGCTCGAGGTAGGCCTCGATGATCAGCGCGTTGACTTCGTCGTCTTCGACGACCAGCACATCGCAGGCCGGCGGTTGCCAGTCCAGGCTGGCGGCGAGCGCTGCTGCGGCGGCCGGCGGCACCGCGGCAATGACAGCCTCACACGCCGGCAGGCGCGACGTGAAGCTGAAGGTCGAGCCCGCGCCCGGCGTGCTGTGCACCAGGATGTCGCCGCCCATCGCGCGCGCGATCTCGCGCGAGATCGTCAGGCCCAGGCCGGTGCCGGCGTGCGGCGCGTGCCAGGCCGGGGCGAGCTGCGCGAACGCGTCGAACAGGCGCGGCAGGTCGTCGGCCGCGATGCCGACGCCGGTGTCGCTCACCGCTGCGCTGATCTGCTCGGGCGACGCCGCGCCGCGGCTCACCGTCAGCGTGATCGCGCCGTTCGCGGTGAACTTCAGCGCATTGCCGAGCAGGTTGTGCAGCACCTGGCGGAAGCGCCCGGCATCGCCTTCGACCCAGCAGGGCTGATCGAGCTCGATTCGGCGCACGAAGGCCAGGCCCTGCACCTGCGCACGCGCCGCGCACACATCGGCGACCTGCTCGATCTGCGCGACGAGCTCGAAGGGTGCGGGGCGCAGCGCGAACTGGCCGGCCTCGATGCGCGACACGTCGAGCAGGTCGTTGATCAGCCCGAGCAAGTGCGTGCCCGACGCATCGATCAGCTCGACGCGGCGCCGCTGCCCGGGCTCGGCGGAGTCCAGGTGCAGCAGCCGCGCGAGGCCGAGGATGCCGTGCAAGGGCGTGCGCAGCTCGTGGCTGACGTTGGCGAAGAACTGCGACTTCAAACTGCTCTGCCGCAGCGCGAGCGCCAATGCGTCGACCTTCTCTTGCGCGAGATGCTGAGCCTGCAGGCGCAGCAACTGGCGCTCGCTCCAGCGCAGCTCGGATCGGTAGGCGGTCGCGAGTTGCAGCAGCAACAGCATCGTCAGGCTGATGCAACCGACCGCGCCGGTCTCGTCGACGCGCCACGCGGCGCCCAGGATGGCGGGCACGAGAATCGGCACCACAAAGGCCGCGGTCGCCTTCAGCGAGACCTGCAACCCGAAGGTCGCAACGCACGCAACCGCAGCGAGCACGGCAAAGCTGAACGACGCGATCGGCGCCGGCTGCATCGCGAGCCAACCACCCGCGACGCCCCAGACCGCGCCATCGAGCACCACCAGCGCGAGCGTGGCGTGGCGCCAGCGCGCGCCGCCGGCCTGCGGATCGCGGAAGTAGACATAGGCCTGGACCAGCCGCACGCCAGCGACACCGAGCTTCGCGACGAGCCACGCGTGCAGCAACGGCGCCGGCAGCACACCCTGCCAATACGCGACCATCACGATCGCAAATGCGCTGGCGACCAGCGCCCCCAGCCGCGCGTGCAGCCAGACCTCGCGCAGTTGCTCGTCGGTGACGCGGTGGGTATCGGCCACACCGATGTCGAAGCGCAGCCGCGAAGCCGCACGAGCAAGCAAGACGGGGGACCGTAAGCGCATCGAGTCGCCACTGGGAGTGAGCCGAGCAGCGTAGCAGACGGCCCTCGAGCGTGCGACCTCAGGTCGGGGGGGTGGCGACGATGCCGACGATGCGCCGCGCCATGCGTTGCGCCGCGCCCTGGTGCTGCGCGGCGAACGCCAGCGCATGCGCCGAGGCCTGCGCACAACGGGGCCGCGACGCGAGCAGCTCGAGTGCTGTCGTCACGCCGGCCGCCATGTCCGGCACGCGCAGTGCCGCGCCGGCCTGCACCGCGAGTTCGGACGCCTCGGCAAAGTTGAAGGTGTGCGGCCCCGTCACGACAGGGCACCCGCAGGCCGCCGCCTCGATCAGGTTCTGTCCGCCCAGGGGTGCGAAGCTGCCGCCCAGCAAGGCCACTTGCGCGCAGGCGTAGTACAGCGCCATCTCGTGCATCGAATCGCCGAGCCAGACATCGGCGTGCAAGGCCTCGGCCGAGGGCGTGCCGCTCCAGCTGCTGCGGCGTGCCAGCGTGAGGCCGGCGCCGCGGATCATCAGCGCGACCTCGTCGAAGCGCTGCGGGTGGCGCGGCACGATCAGCAGCAGCGGGCGCGGCATGGGTGCGCTCTGCCATGCGGCGAGCAGCATCGCCTCCTCGCCTTCGCGCGTGCTCGCGGCGAGCAGCACATCGCGATCCAGCGCTGCGCGCCATGCCCGGCCCTGCGCGAGCAGCGTGGGTTCGGGCGTCATGTCGAACTTCAGGTTGCCGCTGACTTCGACCTGCAGCGCGCCCGCCTCGCGCAGCCGCTGCGCATCGGCCTCGGTCTGCGCGAGCGCCAGCGCGATGCGCTGCGCGGCCGGCCGCATCAGGGCATCCAGCCGTTGGCCGCGGCGCAGGCTGCGCGCGCTCAGGCGCGCGTTCGCGAGCACCATCGGCACGCCGCCCTGTTGCGCGGCGCGCAGCAGGTTGGGCCAGACCTCGGTCTCCATCAGCACGCCGACCGCCGGGCGAAAGTGCGCGATGAAGCGGCGCGTCGCCGAGGGGGTGTCGTACGGCAGCCAGGCCTGCATGTCGCCGTCGCGCAGCAGGGCACACCCCGCTTCGCGGCCGGTCGCGGTGCCGTGCGTGAGCAACAGCTTCATGCCGGGCCGCTCGTTGCGCAGCGCCGCGACCAGCGCGGCGGCGGCGCGGGTTTCGCCGAGCGACACCGCGTGCACCCAGACCCACCCCGCGCCGGCAGCGCCGGTGTAGACGCCGAAGCGCTCGGCGATCGCGTAGCGGTACAGCGCCTCGGCGCGGCCGCGCCGCCACAGGCGCAGCGCGTAGAGCGGCTGCAGCAGCCGCAGCAGCAGCGAGTAGGCCGCGCGCGCCAGGCCGGTCATTGCGACACGCACTGCCACGCGGCCCAGACGTCGTCCACCGTCGGCGTCGGCTGTGCCTGCATCGACACCTGGTGCGCGTGGCCGTGCGCGGCCTGCGGCCCGGTGCGCCACGCGGTCGGGAAGTTGTAGAGCTGCACATGCGGCAAGTCGAGCGCGACCGCGATGTGGCTCAGCCCGCTGTCGACGCCGATCACGCCCTGGGTCGCGCCCATGCGGTCGACGATCGCGTCCAGGCTCATCGCGGGCCAGACCTCGGCGGCCTCGTCGCCGAACGCAGCTTGCAGACGCTGCGCGCGCGCGAGCTCTTGCGCGCCCGCATGCGGCAGCGCGATGCGCCAGCCTTGCGCGATCGCGCGCCGGCCGAGCGCGATCCAGTGGTCTTCGGGCCAGAGCTTGTCGTCACGCGAGCTGCCGTGCACGAACACCAGCGTCGGCGCGCCCGAGGTCCGCGCGCCGGTGCGGCGCAAACCGAACACCGGCGCGCCATGCAGCGTGTAGCCGAGCGCCTGCGCGGCCAGCAGGCGCGAGCGGTCGAGCGCGTGCGTGTGCGGCTCGATGCGGATCGCGTGGTCGACCAGCCAACGCGCCGGCGGCTCGTGGCTCGCGCCCTCGGTGCGGTTCGCGAGGCCGTAGCTCGCGCCCGTGCTCGTCAGCGTGGCCAGGCGCGCAATCACGGCCGATTTGGTCAGGCCTTGCAGGTCGAGCACGGCGTCGTAGCGCTCGCGCCGCAGCCGGGCACGAAAGCCGCGCCACTCAATACGCGTCGCGCGTGTCCACCAGCTCTTGCTCCAGCGGCGCAGCGCACACTCGATGACCTCGCCGACGCCCTCGACGCGCTTCACCAGCGGCGCGAAGCCGGGCTCGACGACCCAGTCGATCTGCGCGCCGGGATGCGCGCCGATGATGTCGTGCACCACCGGCATCGCATGCACCACATCGCCGAGCGACGACAGCTTGACGATGAGGACGCGCACCAGACTCAGTGTGCTGCGGCCGCCACGTGCGCGTCGGGCTTCACGGCACGCAAGGCCGCCATCAGTTCGGTCTCGATGCGCTTCAGCGCCGCGGCGGTATGGCCTTCGAAGCGCAGCACCAGCACCGGCGTCGTGTTGGACGCGCGGATCAGCCCGAAGCCGTCGTCGTAGTCCACACGCAGCCCGTCGATCGTGATGATCTCGCTCGCGCCTGGGAAGTGCGCCGCCTTCAGCAGGTCGGCGACGACGCGCTTGGGCTCGCCCTCGGCGCAGGGCACGTTCAGCTCGGGCGTGCTGAAGCTGGTCGGCAGCGCGTTCAGTACACGGCTCGGGTCTTTGCTGCGCGACAGGATCTCGAGCAGCCGCGCCGCAGTGTAGGTCGCATCGTCGAAGCCGTACCAGCGCTCGGCGAAGAAGATGTGGCCGCTCATCTCGCCGGCGATCGGCGCGCCGGTCTCGCGCAGCTTGGCCTTGACGAGCGAGTGGCCGGTCTTCCACATCATCGGCGTGCCGCCGGCCTGGCGGATCACCGGCGCCAGGCGCTGCGTGCACTTGACGTCGAAGATGATCGTGCCGCCCTTGACGCGCGTCAGGATGTCGGTCGCGAACAGCATCAGCTGGCGGTCCGGGTAGATGATCTGGCCGTCTTTCGTGACGACGCCGAGGCGGTCGCCGTCGCCGTCGAACGCCAGGCCGAGCTCGGCGCCGGTGCGCTGCACGGTGCGGATCAGGTCGGCCAGGTTCTCGGGCTTGCTCGGATCGGGGTGGTGGTTCGGGAAGTCGCCATCGACCTCGGAGTACAGCTCGGTCACGTCGCAACCGAGCGCGCGCAGGATGCCGGGCGCCGACGCACCGGGAATGCCGTTGCCGGAGTCGACGACGATCTTCATCGGCCGGGCCAGCTTGCAGTCACCGGTGATGCGGGCGCGGTACTCGGCGAGGATGTCCATCGCCGCGGAGCGGCCGACGCCTTTCACGTAGTCTTCGGCTTCGATGCGGCGTCGCAAGTCCTGGATCTCGTCGCCGTAGATCGCCTTGGCCGCAAGCACCATCTTGAAGCCGTTGTAGTCCTTCGGGTTGTGGCTGCCAGTGATCTGGATGCCGCTGCTGCAGCCGTGCGCGCCGCGCGTCGCCGCGACGTAGTACAGCATCGGCGTCGTCACCGGGCCGAGGTCGACGACGTCGAGGCCGGTCGAGACCAGGCCGCGGATCAGGGCCTCGACCAGCATCGGGCCCGAGACGCGCCCGTCGCGCCCGACTGCGACCGCGCGCTCGCCGGCTTTGACCGCCGCACTGCCGAAGGCGCGGCCGAGGTGCTCGGCGAAGGCGGCGTCGATGTCCTTGCCGACGACGCCGCGGATGTCGTAGGCTTTGAAAGCGGAGGCGCTGACTTTCATGGGGGGGGACGTCGGGTGGGCTGAAGTGCGCCCGATTGTAGGGACCGGAACTGCCCGCGCCGCGGGCTGTCGATTCATCGCGGCGGCTGGCGATTCGTCGCCTCACTGCCGCGGGCCCACGAGGCGTTCTTACACTGCCGGTCATGGACCCGCACCCCACCCTGACCGCATCGCCGTTTCGGTTTCGACCCTGGCACACCTTGCGCTTCGCGCTGATCATCGCGGCCGGCTTCACATTGTTGACCTTCGCGATCAGTGCGAGCCACCCGTCTTGGCGCACCGCCGACGGCTGGCTGCGCGCGGCCGGCACGAGCCTCGCGTTCTCGCTGTCGATCACCATCACGATCAACCGGCTGTATGCGCTCGGTTATCGCCTGCTCGGCGCGCGCTACGGGCAGCTGATGCCGTGGCAGCGACTGCTGTTCCACTGGGGCACGCCGGTCGTCGGCCTCGCGATCGCGTTGCCGATCGCGTCTCTGACGCTTGCCGCCGACCCCGCGACCGCCAGCGGCCCGCACCTGCAGACGACGCCTTGGGGCGCAGCCGCCTTCATGCTGCTCGTGATGGCGCTGTTCTACGGCTTCTTCGCGATCCGTGCGCGCCAGCTGCGCGCCGAGCAGCGCGCCACTGAAGCGCAGCTGCACCTGCTGCAGGCGCAGATGGAACCGCACTTCCTGTTCAACACGCTGGCCAACGTCGTCGGCCTGATGGACGCCGACACGCCGCGCGCGAAGGCGATGCTGGAGTCGTTCACCGACTACCTGCGGGCCTCGCTGGGCAGCCTGCGCCAACGCGAGCAGACGCTGGGCACCGAACTCGCGCTGGTCGAGGCCTATCTGCACATCATCAAGATCCGCATGGACGACCGGCTTCAGTACCGCATCGACGTGCCCGACGCGCTGCGCGCGCACTCGTTGCCCGCGCTGAGCCTGCAGCCGCTGGTCGAGAATGCCGTGCAACACGGCCTCGAGCCACAGATGGCCGGCGGCTCGGTCGTGATTGCGGCGCAGCTCGAGGCCGGCGTGCTCGTCGTCACGGTCACCGACGACGGGCTCGGTCTGGCGGCGGCCGAGGCTTCGCCGCGGCGTGGCACCGGCACCGCGCTGGCCAACATCCGCGCGCGGCTGCTGCAGATCCATGGCGCGCGCGGCGAGCTCAGGCTCGAGCCGCAGGCGCCGCACGGCGTTCGCGCCACGCTTCGCCTGCCCGTCCGCTGACAACGACCCGACCCCACGACCATGACCACCGCCCTGATCGCCGACGACGAGCCTCACCTCGCCACCTACCTGCGCAGCCAACTCGCCACGCTGTGGCCCGAGCTCGCGCTGCTGCCGATCGCACGCAACGGCGTCGAGGCCGCCGAAGCGATCGCGACGCACGCGCCCGAGCTGGCCTTTCTCGACATCAAGATGCCCGGGCTCAGCGGCCTCGAGGTGGCGCAAGGCATAGAAGGCACGACGCGCGTCGTGTTCGTCACCGCCTACGACGAGTTCGCGGTGCAGGCCTTCGAGCAGGAGGCGATCGACTACGTGCTCAAGCCGGTCAACGCGCAGCGCCTCGCGCGCTGCATCGAACGCGTTCGGCGCGTACTCGACGCACCGTCGAGCACGGACGACGCGCGCCTGGCGAGCGTGCTGCAGCGCCTCGCGCCGGCATCGACCGCGGCCTCACCGCCGCTGCGCTACGTGCGCGCCAGCCAGGGCGAGCTGACGCATCAGATCGACGTGGCCGAGGTGCTGTTCTTCCGCGCCGACGACAAGTACACCTGCGTGCAGACGGCAAGCGGCGAGCACCTGATCCGCACCCCGATCGCCGAGCTCGCGACGCAGCTCGACGCGCAGCAGTTCTGGCAGGTGCATCGCTCGACGCTGGTCAACCTGCGCTTCGTCGCCGGCACACGGCGCGACGAACTCAGCCGGCTGTTCGTGCGCGTGCGCGGCTACGACGGCGAGCTGCCGGTGAGCCGCGCCTACGTTCACCTCTTCAAGGCGATGTAGCGCGGCCCGGCCAAGAAGCTCAGGATCAGTAGTTCGCGCCGAGCTGCTCCAGGATGGCCGGGTTCTCCAGCGTCGACGTGTCCTGCGTGATCGCCTCGCCCTTCGCGACCGAGCGCAGCAGGCGACGCATGATCTTGCCGCTGCGCGTCTTCGGCAGGTTGTCGCCGAAGCGGATGTCCTTGGGCTTGGCGATCGGGCCGATCTCCTTGCCGACCCAGTCGCGCAGCTGCTTCGCGATCGCCTTCGCCTCGTCGCCGGTCGGGCGCGCGCGCTTGAGCACGACGAAGGCGCAGATCGCCTCGCCGGTTGTGTCGTCGGGACGGCCGACCACCGCGGCCTCGGCGACGAGATCGGTGCACGAGACCAGCGCCGACTCGATTTCCATCGTGCCCATGCGGTGGCCGCTCACGTTGAGCACGTCGTCGATGCGGCCGGTGATCGTGAAGTAGCCGGTCTTCGCGTCGCGGATCGCGCCGTCGCCGGCGAGGTAGTACTTGCCCTGGAAGTCTTCCGGGTAATAGCTCTTCTTGAAACGCTCCGGGTCACCCCAGATCGTGCGGATCATGCTCGGCCACGGCTTCTTCACGACCAGGATGCCGCCCTGCCCCCACGGCACGTCCTTGCCGGTCTCGTCGACGACCGCCGCGGCGATGCCGGGGAACGGCAGCGTGCACGAGCCCGGCACCAGCGGCGTCGCGCCCGGCAGCGGCGTGATCATGTGGCCGCCGGTCTCGGTCTGCCAGAAGGTGTCGACAATCGGGCAGCGGCCGCCGCCGATGTGCTTGTGGTACCACTCCCACGCGGCCGGGTTGATCGGCTCGCCGACCGTGCCGAGGATGCGCAACGAGCTCAGGTCGTAGCGATCGGGGTGCACCGCGGCGTTGCCTTCGGCGGCCTTGATCAGCGAGCGGATCGCGGTCGGCGCGGTGTAGAAGATCGTGACCTTGTGATCCTGGATCATCTTCCAGAAGCGGCCGGCATCCGGGTAGGTCGGGATGCTCTCGAACACGATCTCGGTGCCGCCGAGCGCGAGCGGGCCATAGGTGATGTAGGTGTGGCCGGTGACCCAGCCGATGTCGGCGGTACACCAAAACACATCGTTCGGCTTCAGGTCGAAGGTCCACTTGGTCGTCAGCGCCGCGTGCAGCAGGTAGCCGCCGGTCGAGTGCTGCACGCCCTTGGGCTTGCCGGTCGAGCCTGAGGTGTAGAGCAGGAACAGCGGGTGCTCAGCGCTCACCCATTCGGGCGCGCACGTGGTGGGCTGCGCGTTCATTTCGTCGTGCAGCCAGTGGTCGCGGGCAGCGTTCCAGGCGATCGGACCAAAGGTGCGCTGGTAGACGATCACGTCCTTCACCGATTCGCAGCCCTCGAGCGCGAGCGCTTCGTCGACGATCGCCTTCAGCGGCAGTTGCTTGCCGCCGCGCAATTGCTCGTCGGCGGTGATCACGAGCACCGCGCCGGTGTCGGCGATGCGGTCGCGCAGCGACTGCGCCGAGAAGCCGCCGAAGATCACCGTGTGGGTCGCGCCGATGCGCGCGCAGGCCTGCATCGCGACCACGCCTTCGATCGACATACCGATGTAGATCGCGACGCGGTCGCCCTTTTTGACGCCGCGCTTCTTCAGCGCGTTCGCGAGCTGGCAGGTGCGCGCGAGCAGCTGGCTGTATGTGACCTTCGTGACCTTGCCGTCGTCGGCCTCGAAGATGATCGCGACCTTGTCACCCAACCCGGCCTCGACCTGCCGATCCAGGCAGTTGTACGAGGCGTTCAGCGTGCCGTCTTCGAACCACTTGAAGAACGGCGCGTCGCTGGCGTCGAGCACCTTGCTGAACGGCGTCTTCCAGGTCAGCAGCTCGCGCGCCCGGGCGGCCCAGAAGGCCTCATGGTCGGCGTCGGCCTCGGCGACCAGCCGGTGGTAGGCGTCCATGCCTGAAACGAACGCGCCTTTCACAACGGCGGCGGGCGGGGTGTAGACGGGGGTCTCGGATGCGCTCATTCAGAAGTCTCCTGTGCACTGTCGATCTTTGGCGGCAACCATATTGCCATCCTCTTACGAAGGCCTTACTCGCTGGACAACTCTACAATTTTGAGCCATCAAAACGCGCTTCCCTTGCGCGAGATCACATTGCCATCATGCATTTCGACGCCGGGCCGAGTTTGAACCTGCTGCTGCGCGGTGCCACGGTCGGCGTGCTGCTGCTGATCGCGCTGGCGCTGTGGCGCGACGCGCGCGGCGCGTTGGCGGCACGGCTGGGCGCGGCGTTCGCGGTCGGCGTTGCCGCGGCCACGCTGGCCGCGATGCCCGGCTTCGCAGAGACGCCGGACGCCTGGCGCGCGGCCATCACCGCGGTCGCGGCCGGCAGCATGTTCGTGTTTTGGTTGTTCACGCGCGCACTCTTCGACGACGACTTCAGGCCGCGCGCATGGCAGCTCGCGGTGTGGCTCGGGCTCGCCGGGGTCGGCGCGCTGAACTGCCTGGTCATCGGCCCGCAGCACCTGACGGCGGCGCCCGCGATGGCGCTGTTCATGGGCTTGATGCCGGTCGCGTGGGCATTGCTCGCGATCGCGCAGTCGCTCGCCTCCTGGCGCGAAGACCTGGTCGAAGGTCGGCGCCAGCTGCGCACGCTCATCGTCGCGACGACCGCGGTCTACACGGTCGCGCAACTGCTCGCCGCACTGATCGCCGGCATGGACTTGCGGGCCGTCGTCGAGAGCCCGCTGAACGCGGCCGGCACCGCCGCGCTGACGCTGTTCATCGCATCGCGGATGCTGCAGGTTCGTGCCGACGAGCTGTTCGCGCCGCTCTCAATCGAACCCGCACCGGCGGCGACCATCGCGCCACCAGCGCCGGATGCGCGCCAGCTGGCGACGCTGAACCGCCTGATGTCGGTCGAGCGCGTCTACCGCGAACCCAGCCTGACGATCGCCGCGCTGGCCACGCGCATGGGCCTGCCCGAGCACCGCTTGCGCAAGCTCATCAACCAGGCGCTGGGGCACCGCAACTTCAACGCCTTTTTGAACGCGTACCGCATCGAGGACGCCATGCGTGCGCTGAGTGACGCGGCGCTCGCCGCGGTGCCGGTGCTGACGATCGCGATGGATGCCGGCTTCCAGTCGCTGGGGCCCTTCAACCGCGCGTTCAAGGCCGCAACCGGCGTGACGCCGACCGAGTACCGGCGCGGGCCGGTTGCGCCGCTCGAGGCACACGGCAGGCTCGCCGAAACCGAAACGGCCTAGCCGAATTCGAAACTCGGCGAGACCGCGGCCAGCATGGTCCGCACAGTGGGCAGGTCGCATCACTCCCCCGCAGACCACCCATGAAACACCCCGCCCTCGTCGCCGCCGCTTTGATCGGCGCGCTGCCCCTGCTCACCGCCTGCGGTCACCTATCGGTTGGCCGCGCTGCGTCGGTCTCGACCGGCTACGTCAGCCACCAGCTCTGTTCGGCCGTCTTCGTCGCGGGCCAGGACCCCGAGCGCTATTACCGCGAGGCCATCGCACCGCTGGCCGGGTCGTTCGAGTTCCTGGTGCGCTACGAGGTCGACCGCGATCGGGCCGAGGTGCGCACCACGGTCGCCGGCCTGGCCGAGAGCCGCGCGGTGCATCGCCCGCCATTCGGCTGCGTCAATGCGACGGGCCTGCCGCCGAGCGCCGTGGCCGCGCCGCTGATCGCCCACCGCACGGCGGCGCCTGCGCTGCTCGCGCCGATCGCCGGCCCCGAGCCCGTTCAACCCGCCGACCCGGCGCTGGGCCGGGCGCTGGACCACGCCTTCGAAGAAGCGCCGCAAGGCCCGCGACGCCACACGAAGGCGATCGTCGTCGTCCATCGCGATCGCATCGTGGCGGAGCGCTACGCGCCGGGCATCGGCGTCGACACGCCGCTGCCCGGCTGGTCGGCGACCAAGTCGATGACCAATGCCCTGCTCGGCATCCTCGTCCAACAGGGCCAGCTCGACATGGCCGCGCCCGCGCCGATCGCGGCCTGGGCCGACCCGCAGGAGCCGCACCACGCGATCACGCCGGACCAGCTGCTGCGCATGACGAGCGGCCTCGATGCCGGCCAGACGCTCCACGATGTGAGCCCGTTCGATCCGGCCGCGCAAATGCTGTTCATCGAGCACGACATGGCCGCGTTCGCCACGCGCGCGCCGCTGGCCCATGCACCGGGCACGCACTGGAACTACACCGACCCGAACACGCTGCTGCTGTCGCGCATCGTGTACGACCTGGCCGGCGGCAACGCGGCCAGCGCGTATGCGTTTGTGCACCGGGAGCTGTTCGACAAGCTCGGCATGCAGCACTCGACGCTCGAGTTCGACGCGGCGGGCACGCCGATCGGCTCCAGCCACCTGTGGGCGCCGGCGCGCGACTGGGCACGGCTCGGGCTGCTGTACCTGCACGACGGCGTGGTCGGCGGCGAGCGCATCCTGCCGCCGGGCTGGGTCGAGGCGTCGGCACGGCAGACACCGGGCGCCGAGTACATCGGCTACGGCGCCGGCTTCTGGACCAATCGCGGCGACGGCTACGGCGCGCGCTACCGCATCGCTGCCGGCATGCCGGCAGATGCCTTCATGGCACGCGGCAGCTACGGGCAGTACGTCGTGATCGTCCCGTCACGGCAACTCGTGGTCGTGCGCCTCGGCCCAGCCTGGACCGCACGCGACGACATGGACGAGGTGGCCCGGCTGACGCGCGAGGTGATCCAGGCGCTGCAGGCTCGACCAGCGCCTTAGCTGGCCATGCCGCGCGCGCGGTCGGCCTGGGCCCGCGCCAGCGCACGCGGCAAGTCCTTGCGCAGCTTGTCTATCGTCAGCGGCTTGACCCAATAGTCGCGTGCGCCCAGGCTCATCGCCTTCACCACCTCGATCGAGAACGAGTCAGCCGTCACGAGGATGACCGCCATGCGCCGCACCGAGATCTCTTCGCACAACAGGCGCACGACCTCGAGGCCGCCGATGTCGGGCAGGTTCATGTCGAGCAGGATCAGGTCGGGCTTCTCGGCGAGCGCGACTTGCACGCCGTCGCGGCCGTTCGTCGCCTTGAGCATGCGTATGCCGGCGAAGTGCTTCAGCAGCTCTTCGATCCAGGCCATGTTGAGCGGGTGGTCTTCGATGCACAAGACCGTCCCGCAGACTGCATCCAGTCCTGAATCCGATGGGGGCTCGAGCCCGTCCACTGTGACCACCTTTGAGTCCAACCCGAAACGTCGAATGGAGAGAGTAGCAGCTTCGACGCGGCGATTGTGTTCCCGACGTTCGGCAATGTCACGCCGCGCCGCAGCGTGCCGCTACGGCAGGCGGGTGATGCGCGGCTGCGGTGTCGGCGCCCGCTCGGCCACAGCTTGCAGGTAGGCGAGCAAGGCATCGAGGTCTTGCGCCCCGCCGCGGCGCTCGGTGCCGCGGGCCAGCACCGCGAACCCGTCGCCGCCTTCGGACAGGAAGCTGTTGACGGTGACGCGATACGTGCGCTCGGGCACGACCGGCTCGCCGTTCAGCCGCATGTCGCTGACGCGCTCACCGGCCGCGGCATCGGCCTGCCAGGTATAGGTAAAACCCTCGGACGGCTGCAGCACGGTCTGCTCCAGCGCGTTCGGCTTCTGCTGCGATTCGAGCAGCGCCTTGAGCTGCACACCGGTCAGGCTCATCACGACCAGGCTGTTGCCGAAGGGCTGCATCGTGAACACCTGCCCGAAGGTGACGGTGCACGGCGGCGTGCCCTTGCACTCGAGATCGCTGCGGATGCCGCCAGCGTTCATGAAGGCAATCTGCGCACCGCCGACTTCGGGCGCGCGGGTCGCGGCGAGTTGCGCATCGGCGACGAGCCGGCCGGCCGCGCTGTCGACCAGGCCGCCGCGCGCGAAGCTCGCACCGATCTGGCCCACCGGCCGGTTCGCCTTGGGCGCGGCCAGAGCCGAGTACTTCGCAACCCTCTCGGCGATCGCGGCGTCGGGCTGCGCGGCGCGCAGGATCCCGGCGTACGGCGCCGGCAGCGACGCGGCGAAACGCTCGCGCAGCGCCGGGTCGGTTTGATCGTTGACGACCGGCAGATTGATGCTGCGCGTCAGCGACGGGATGAACCGGCGCGTCTTCGGATCGAGCGCGACATCGACCACCGAGACGCCGCGCCCGTACGACGTACCCTGGATGATCACGCGGCCATCGACGACGCAGCGGTAGCCCTGGTGCGTGTGCGCCGAGAAGATCACGCTCACGTCCGACGACAGGCGCTTGGCAATGTCGAAGATGGGGCCGTGCGCGTCGGTGCAACTCGCGTCGTTCCAGTCGCCGCGGTGCTGCGGCGGGCCGAGTTCGCCGCCCTCGTGGATCACCAGGACGATCGCCCGCACGCCCTGCGCCTTCAGGTGCCGCGCCGCACGGTTGATCGCATCGGCCTCGTCGACGAAGCGCAGACCCGCGACGCCGGACGGGATCACGATGCTGGGCGTCGTCTTCGTGACCGCGCCGATGATGCCGACGGCGATGCCGTGCACGCGCTTGATGATGGCCGGCGCGAACAGCGTGTGGCCCGGCCGGTCGATCACGTTGGCCGAGAGGTACGCGAAGCGCGCGCCGCTGTAGCGGTCGAGCGCGCACGAAGTCACCGCGTCGTCCGGCTTGGTCGCTGCGCAGCCGCCCTTGGCGATGCGTTTGAGCTCGGTGGCGCCGGCGTCGAACTCGTGGTTGCCGACGGTCGAGACATCCAGCCCGATCGCGTTCATCACCTCGATCGTCGACTCGTGCTTGAACAGCGTCGAGACCAGCGGCGCGGCGCCGATCAGGTCGCCGCCCGACAGCATCAGGCTGTTCGGCGCGTCGGCGCGCAAGGCCTTGACCAGCCCGGCCAGCGCCGCGGCGCCACCCACCGGCACGCGCACCGACTTGTCGCTCGCCTGCGGATCGGCCAGCGTCAGGCTCAGGCCGGTGGACTCGAGGTTGCCGTGGAAGTCGTTGATGCCGATGAGCCGCAGCGCGACCGGCTCGGCGGCCTGCGCGAGGCTGCACAGCGCGAGCGCTGCGCTGAGAACGAGGCGCCGGCAGGCGCGGGGAAGCATCGTCGGATTGGGCTGCGTCATGGTGATGTCGGCAATCGGAAAAGCGGAACGGCGCAAACGCCCCGAAGAGCGCTTGCGCCGGCTGGGGTCAACGTGGGTTCAATAGTCGACCTGGAAGGTCAAGCTGGTGAAGCGCGGTGCGGCAGGATAGACCGCCGGCGTGCTGCTGACGATGTCGACGCCAGCGCTCGATCCGCTACCCGAATTGGCGTTGTAATACTTGCGGTTCAGCAGGTTGCTGACGTTCAGGCGGATGATCGGGTTCTTGAAGCCCGTGTTCTGAATGTCCGGCAGCTTCCAGGCCGTATTCAGGTCAACCGTCGTGTAGCCCTTGATGGACGCGTCGTTCATCAACGTCAGGAAACGACCGCTGCTGTACTTCGCGGCGAGGTTGACCAGGTACGGCCCCTGTGCCCACTGGACCGACACGGCGGCCATGCCCTTCGGCGTATCGGGGAAGATGTTGCCGGCGGTCTGGTACGTCGATATCACGCAGGTCGCCGACAGCACGGTGCAGGCGGCACCCGTGGCAGGGTTGCTCGCGTGCTTGATGACGTTACCGTCGATCGTGCTCTTCGTGTAGCTGCCCGAGACATAGGCGCTGAACCCGTTGACCGGCACCGTGCCGACCTCAACCTCGAGGCCCTTGGTCGTGGAATCGCCGACGTTGGTGTCGACGACCGTCAGCGTGGCCACATCGGTGCTCGACGAGATGCGGTTCTTGAACTTGTTGTAGAACGCCGTGACCGAGCCGCGGAACATGTCGCCGCGATAACGCGTGCCGAGGTCGAAGTTGGTCGAGGTTTCAGGTTGAACGCCCAGATCGCCCAATGGCGCGGAGTAGGTCCCGACGCCGTTGACGACGGTCAGCGTGCCGCGGCCCAGGTTGCCGAACTCGAAATTGCTCGGCGTCCGGAAGTTCTGGGCGATGCTGCTGTAGACCTGCAGACGTTCGGTTGCCTGGAAGCTCAAAGCCAGGCTGGGCAGCGGTTTGCTGTAGTCGGTGGAAACATGGTAGTCGGCGCCGGCGCCGGCGCCGGAGTTGGCGTAGTTCGTGAAGTCACGCTTGAGGCGGCGATAGCTGAACGCCGGCGTGATCTGCAGCTTGTTGTCGAGCAGATCGATCGTGTCTTGAATGAAGACGCTCTGGCCGGTCGAGATGGTCCGCCAGTCGCGGCCCTGGTAGGCGTAGCCGTCGTTGTAGGTCACCGTATTGCTGCCCAGCCACAGGTCGGCGATGCCGCCCGCGTTGTCGACACGCACAGCAGGCTGGGTCTGGATGTGGCGAGCGCGCTCCATCCACACGCCGCCATTGATCTTCTGGTTGTCGAGCACGTAGGTGAACGCGGCCGATATGCCGGGGCGGTATGTCTGGGTCAGGCTGCCGCGATAGACCATCACAGTGTCGAGCTGGTCGCCATCGCCGTTGAGGTCGCCGATGCCGCCGTGCAGCGTCGATTGAGCCGCCGAGGTCGAGGTGGCCTTGAATTGCGACTCCGCCAGCGAAGTCTGCTGCACGCCGCCGGTGCCGTAGCCGTACCAGAAGTACGGCTGCACGTCGAGGCGCAGGCGATCGGTCAGCGCGAAGCTGGCCTTGCCGCTCAACAGACCGTTCTCGAACGGGTTCAGCGCGTAGCCGGCGTAGGCCAGGCCGGACGCGATCGACCCTTCGTTCTGCGCGGTGCCGTTGACCGGCGTCAGGTGTTGCGGCACGACGCTGGTGTAGTCGTCGCCGTATTGGAGCCCGCCGTTCGACAGGGTCGGCGTCGCGGAATTCGCCGAGGCATACGCCAGCGCGCGGAAGTTGTTCGTGAGCGACTTGTTGTAGAGCAGGCTGGCCGAGAGCTTGTTGCCACTGCCGAGGTCGTATTCGGCGGCGGCGTCGAGGTGCTTGCGGTCAGCGCGACCCGGGCCCTTCCACTTGTCGGCTTCCGACTTCGAGAGCGAGACGAAGCCCTTGAAGTCACCGACTTTGCCGGTGTCGACACGCGCGAACATGCGGTAGAAGCCGAGTTGGCCGCCAGACAGCGAGATGCGCGTACGCTGGACGTCTTCGGGCGCGCACGACTGGATGCCGACGTTGCCGCCCGAGGCGCCGACATGCGGTGCATCGGTGTCAGGGGCGCCCTGGGTCACGTAGAGCGAGCACAGGTTTTCCTGGTCGATGTACTCCTGCGGGAAGACCGCGAAGTTGCCCGAGTCGTTGACCGGCGCGCCGTTCACGGTGAAGCCCATCTGGTCGCTGTTGAAGCCGCGCACGCGCAGGTTGCCGCCGAACAGGCCTGTGGCGTCATAGCTGGAGCTATTGACGCCCGGCAGCAGCGTCAGCGCCTGGAACGGGTTGCCGCTCGAGCGCGTCTTCTCGAGCTGGGCCTTGCTCACCGAGCTGCGCGCCTTCGGTGCATCTTCTTCCATCATCAGGCCCGTACCGAGCTTGTCGCCTGCGCCGGTGACGGTGACCTTGTTGAGCTCGGCGGTCGACTGGGCGTGGGCGGTGCCAAGCAATGCGAGCATGGCCAGGGCCATGGCATTGAGTGTGAATGTGCGCATGAGAAGGTTTGTCCTTTCTGTGGGTCTGCTTGGAGATGGATCGGGAACTTGTCGCTTGGAATCAGGGCAAGGGAAACGAATCCGCAAACGTTTGCGCATCGTTGTCAAAACTGCTCGACGGGTGGCGACTCAACGACGCCTTGATTTACGTGGAATTGCGCTCAGCAACACTGAGCAAGGAGCTTGCCAACGCTTCGTTACACCACGATGACGGCACAAGTCGCGTCGGCCCGGCGTGTGGCCGGACGGATGCACTGTGATCGGCAGACAACGCTCTCGGCGTGGTGCGCCGCCCGCCTCTTTGGTGCATGTGCGCCGCCGCACGATCACGTCGATGCACAGCCGCCTCAGCGCACGAAACAGGCGCGGAACTCCGCCAGCAGCCGCGGTGCATCGACAGCTACGCAGACCGACTGCGCCGGGATGTCGTCCCAATCGGTGGCCGGGAACTTCTGGCCCGGGTGAACCTGGATCGTCTGGCCCACCGCGATGCCGTCGGTCACCACGCGCACCGGCCCGGGCCGCAGTTCGAACGGGCTGGCGTCGAGCGCGCAGGCCACGGCACTCGCGTCGTGCGAGTAGATGCCGCCGCCGGTGCGCGTGTTGTAAAAACTCTCATAGCAGCGCGTGATGTCCCAGATGAAGGCGCCCTCCTCGGCGCCGTCCTGTCCGAGCGCGGCCAGGTAGTCGGTGCTCATCAACACCTGGTGCGTCACGTCGAGGCCGACGATGGTGACGGGCCAGCGGGCCGCGAACACCAGATCGGCCGCGTGCGGATCGCTCGCGACGTTGGCCTCGGCCACCGGCGACACATTGCCGCCGTGGCCGTGCGTGCCGAACGCGCCCGCCATCACGACCACGCGGCGCACGTGCTCGACCAGCTGCGGGTCATGCTGCAAGGCTCGCGCGAGATTGGTCAGCGGGCCCACGGCGACCAGCGTCAGCTCGCCGGAATGGCGGCGCGCGAGCTGGCTGATGAACTGCGCCGCTGCCAGCGACTCGGCCTGCCGAACGCGCGCCGGCTGCAGCCCGGTGTTGCCCATGCCGTCGTGGCCATGGATCAGCTCAGGGAAGCCGCGCGGCGGTCGCTCCAGCGCTTGGGCTGCGCCGCGCGCCACCGGCACGTCGATGCCGAAGCGTTCGCACAGCGCCAGCGCGTTGGCGGTGGTCAGGTCGATCGGTGCATTGCCGAACACGGTGGTGATGCCCAACAGCTCGGCACGCGGGTCGCGCGCCAGCATCAGCAGGGCCATCGCATCGTCGATGCCGGGGTCGGTGTCGAACAGTATCTTCATGGTGTGGATTGAAAGCGGTAAAGAAAAAATCCGTGCGTCGCGTCAGCCGGGTCGCCGATCGGCGTGACGCGGCGGCAGCACCTCGGCCGAGTTCTGGTCCAGCATCTTCAGGACGTCGTCGAACCCATGCCGCGGGCGCCAGCCGAGATCGCTCATCGCCAAGGCCGGTGACACCACCCGATCGATCGTCGCCGGCAGGCGCCAGCCGCGGTGCGCGAAGGCCTCGACCAATGCGGGGGCGCGGCGCGCCAGCATCGATGGCGCGTCGCGCATGAGCTCATCTACGTCCTCGGGCTTGAACGGTGTGGCGGCCGACACCACGAAGCGCCGAAAGCCGGGCCGTGGCATTTGCAATGCCAGTGCATGCGCGCGTGCAACGTCGCGGGCATCGACACCGCGGTGCAAGCGGTAGCTCGCCATCAACGGCGCCGGCTCGGGGAAACAGCGTGACATCCGCAGCACTGTGACTGCGAGCGCGCCCTGCTCCGCCAGCGTTTGAAGCAGCGTTTCAGCCGCGAGCTTGCTGTGGTGGTAGACCGTCTTCGGTCGCGGTTCGAGCGCTTCGTCGATCCAGGCTGCCGCCGTGTAGTCTGGCCGGGACGCCACGCCATAAAGCGCAGTCGTGCTGGTGAAGACGAACTGCTCCGCGCCCGCTTCGATAGCCAGTTCGGCGAGGCGTCGTGTGGCCTGCACGTTCACGCGGTCGAACTCGACATCGGCCACCATGCCGACATGCGGCGCGTGAAGCGCCGCGACATGCACGACCGCATCGACACCACGCAGTGCGCGCATCAGCAAGTCGGGATCGCTGATGTCGCCAACCAGGTTCGTCGTGGCCGAGGGCAGCCGGTCCAGTCCCACGACCTCGTGCTCCGCGCACAGGCACTCGCAGATGGCGCACCCGATGCGGCCCGACGATCCCGTGACCAGCACCCTCATGACGCCCGACCCGCGCGACACCGCCACCTCACCAGCAGGCCCGGCCGTGCGACAGGCGCGGCAGCGCGAGGTGCGTGGCCAGCGTCTGGCCGAGGTCCGCGAAACTGTCGCGCACGCCGAGGTTCAACGCCACCGGGCTGGCCGGCCCGGCGAACAGCAGCGGCACATGCTCGCGCGTGTGGTCGCTGCCGGGCCAGGTCGGGTCGCAGCCATGGTCGGCGCTCAGCGCGAGCAGGTCGCCGGGGCGCAGGCGCGCGATGAGCGTGGGCAAAAAAACGTCGAAGGCTTCGAGCGCGTCGGCGTAGCCGGACACGTCGCGGCGGTGGCCGTAGAGCATGTCGAAATCGACGAGGTTGGAGAACACCAGCCCGCCGTCCGCACACGCGTCCAGCGCCGCGAGCGTCTGCTCGCACAGGGCCGCGTTGCCGTCGCCGCTGCGGTGGTGGGTGATGCCGCGGTTCGCGAAGATGTCGCGGATCTTTCCGACGCCATGCACCTCGCGGCCCGCGCCCACGAGCGTGTCCAACAGTGTCGGCAGAGGCGGCGGCGTGGTGTAGTCGTGGCGCCCCGCGGTGCGTCGGTAATGGCCTTGCGCGCCAACAAAGGGCCGCGCGATCACGCGGGCAATGTTGATCTCGTCGAAAAGGCTTTTGGCCTCCTCGCAGATGTCGTACAGGCGCGCAAGGCCAAACAATTCTTCGTGGGCAGCGACCTGGAACACGCTGTCGCTGCTCGTGTAGCAAATCGGCCAGCCGGTGCGGACATGCTCGTCGCCCAGCCGGTCCAGGATCTCGGTGCCACTCGCGTGGCAGTTGCCGAGGCTGCCTTCCAAATCACAGGCCGCGTACCAGCGCTGCATCAGCGCGGGCGGGAACACCGGCACGGCCGGGTCGTCCGACTTCGCGAAGTAGCCCCAGTCGAAGGCCACCGGGCAACCCATCAATTCCCAGTGGCCGCTGGGCGTGTCCTTGCCCACGCTGACTTCGCGGGCCGCGCCGAACGCACCGTGTGGTGCCTCGACAAGCTCGAGTCCGGCCGGCCAGCGACCGCTCGCAGCGAACGCGGCCTGCGGCAGGCCGAGCTGCGACAAGTTCGGCAGCCGCAGCGGTCGGCCATTCGTGACGCACCACTGCGCAATGTGGCCCAGCGTGTCGGCGCCGACGTCGCCGAAGCGCGGCGCATCGGGCGTCGCGCCGAGGCCGAACGAATCGAGGATGACGACGATGGCGCGGCTCATGACGAGGCGCTCATGCGTTCGATCAGCACCGGAGCTGCGAGCGGCGCAACCTCGCCGATCTCGATCAGGCCCGCGAGCCGCGCGCAGGCCTCGGCCGCGCTCGCCTCGTCAGCCGCATGCACGACGGCGAGCGGCTCGCCGACTTCGACACGTCGGCCAAGCGCGATCACCTCGCTCAGGCCGACGCGGTGGTCCACCGCATCGCTCGCCTGGCGCCGGCCGCCGCCGAGCTCGACCACCAGCAGGCCGATCTCGCGCGTCGCCATGCCACCCACGTAACCGCTGCGCGCCGCGAGCACGGGGCGCTGCACCGGCGCGATCGGCAGGTACGCGTCGGCGCGCTCGACGAAATCGATCGGCCCGCCGAGCGCCGCCACCATGCGGGCGAAGCGCTCGAGTGCGCGGCCGTCGGCGAGCACCGCATCGACGCGTTGCACCGCAGCGTCGAGTTCATGCGCGAGCCCACCGATCAACAGCAGCTCGGCGCTCAGCATGCGCGTCACCTCGAGCAGACGCGGTTCGCGCGCGCGGCCCTGCAAGAAGGCCAGCGCCTCGTGCACTTCGACCGCGTTGCCGCAACTGGTGCCCAGCACCTGGTTCATGTCGGTTATCCACGCGCGCGTCGGCAGGCCGGCGCCTTCGGCCACCTGCACCAGCGATTGCGCGAGCGCCTGCGCCATCGGCCGCTCGGCGGCGAAGGCACCGTTGCCGGTCTTCACGTCCATCACCAGGCCTTGCAGACCGGCCGCGAGTTTCTTCGACAGGATGCTCGCGGTGATCAACGGGATCGATTCCACGGTCGCCGTCACATCGCGGATCGCATAGAGCCGGCGATCGGCCGGCGCGATCTCGGCCGTCTGGCCGACGATCGCGCAGCCGGCATCGCGCAAAGCCTCGCGCAATCGCGCGACGGGCGGTGCGGTCTGGTAGCCCGGGATGCTGTCGAACTTGTCGAGCGTGCCGCCGGTGTGGCCGAGACCGCGGCCGGAGATCATCGGCACGAAGCCGCCGCAGGCCGCGACGATGGGCGCGAGCATCAGGCTCACCTTGTCGCCGACGCCACCGGTGGAATGCTTGTCGAGCACCGGCCCGGGCAACGCGGCAGCGGCCCAGTCCAGCACCTCGCCGGAGCGCGTCATCGCGTGCGTCAGCGCGACGGTCTCGGCATCGCTCATGCCCTTGAGGAACAGCGCCATCGCCATCGCCGCGGCCTGGGCCTCGCTCCACGACGCATCGACCAGGCCGCGCACGAACGCGTCGATCTGCGCGCGGTCGAGCGCGTGGCCGTCGCGTTTGCAGCGGATGATTTCCTGCGCGAGCATGGGCGTGTGTCAGTAGGTGCCGGGCGCCGGCTTCGGTGGCGCAGACCGGCCGCTCAGCAAGGCTTCGACGTCGTTCAGCAACCCGCTGGCGCCGAAGCGAAAGCGCCGCGGCTGCACGGCCTGCGGGCCCAGTGCTTGTTCACACAACGCGATGTAGATCGCCGCATCGGCGACCGTGCGGATGCCGCCCGAGGGCTTGAAGCCGACCCGGCCCGCGGCCTGCGTGTCGTCGGCAATGCAGCGCAGCATCAGCGTCGCGGCCTGCGGCGTCGCACTCACTGCGGTCTTGCCGGTGCTGGTCTTCAGGAAGTCGGCGCCGGCCGCGAGGCTCAGCTGCGACGCGCGCACGATCAGCGCGTCGTCGGCCAGCACGCCGGTCTCGAGAATCACCTTGAGCGTCAGACCCGGGCAGCCTCGGCGCACCGCATTCAGCAGTTGCGACACGGCCTGCTCATCGCCTTGCTGCAGGCGCGCATACGGCAACACCACATCGACCTCTTGCGCCCCGCTCTGCACGATCTCGCCGGTGTCGCGCAGCGCGCGCTCGATGTCGGCGCTGCCATCGGGAAAGTTGGCGACGGCCGCGACGCCGATGTTGGCCGGCAACTGGCGCCGCGCAAAGGCCGCGAAGCGCGGCCAGACGCACACCGCCGCCACCGGGCCATGCGGGCCCTGGGCGCGCTCGCAGAGCGTGGCCACGTCGGCCTCGGTGTCGGCGTCATTGAGGCTGGTCAGGTCCAGGCACGCGAGCGCGAGCCGTGCGGTCGCGTGCAGATCGAGTGCAGCTGCTTCAGTCATGCGTCACCTTCGATGGGTTCAGAGTTCGATCGCGGCGATGACATCCGCCAGCAGATCGCTCGCCTCGCTGCCCAACGCCTGCGCCTGCGACAGCGTGTGCGCGTGGCTGAGCGACTCGTCCGACAAGCCGGCGGCCATGTTGGTGAGCAGCGAGAAGGCCAGCACGCGCATGCCGGCATGGCGCGCCAGGATGGTCTCGGGCACGGTGCTCATGCCGACCGCATCGGCCCCCATGCGCTGGAACATGCGGATCTCCGCCGGCGTCTCGAACTGCGGCCCGAGGAACCACACGTAGACGCCCTCGTGCAGCGTGACGCCGCGGCGGGCCGCAACCGTTTGCGCGATCGCCCGCAAGCCGGGGTCATAGGCGTTCATCATGCTGACGAAGCGCTCGGAGCCGCCTTCGCCGACCAGCGGGGAACGTTGCGATACGTTGATGTGGTCGTTGATCGCCATCAGGCTGCCGGGCGCCATCTCCGGGCGCAGGCTGCCTGCGGCATTGGTCTGCACCAGCACCTCGCAACCGAGGGCCTGCAAGGTCAGCAGCGGCAGCTTCATGCCGGTCACGTCGCCGCTCTCGTAGGCGTGCTTGCGGCCGCTCATCACGGCGACCTCGTGCGCGCCGATGCGGCCCAGCCACAACTCGCCCGAATGCCCGAGCACGGTGGCCTGCGGAAAGCCGTCGAGCTCGGCATACGGAATGCGCACCGCATCGCTGATGCGCTCGGTCAGCCCGCCCCAGCCGGAGCCGAGGATCACGGCAATGCGCGGCTGGGCCTCCGGGGCGCGGGCGCGCACTTGTTGAACGGCAGTCGAGATCGTCGTCGTCATGGTGTCAGGTGATCGGGACCGAAGCTGTCGGGCAGCAGCTGCGCGAGTGTGAAGCGGGCACGCAAACGCTCGCGGTCGGCCACCAGAATGGGCGCGTCCGGCGCAGCGAATTCGCGCAGCTTCTGGCGGCAGCCGCCGCAGGGTGTCACCGGCGCCGCGCCATCGCCGACCACCACCGCGGCGCGCACGCGCGTGCCGCCGGCCAGCACCATCGCGCTCAAGGCACCGGCCTCGGCACACACGCCTTGCGGGTACGCGGCGTTCTCGACGTTGCAGCCGGCGTGCACGCGGCCGTGTTCATCGAGCACCGCGGCGCCGACGAGGAAGTGCGAATACGGCGCGTACGCACGCGTCTGCGCGGCGCGCGCGGCCGTTAGCAGGTCGGCCTGCTGCTGCTCGGTCAGATCAGGATCAGGCATGGTGGGTCAACGTTCCTTGAGATAGGGTCGGCCGAGCGCCTGCGGCGCCACGGACTTGCCGATGAAACCAGCCAGCAGGATCACGGTGAGCAAATACGGCAGCGCTTGCACGGCCTGCACCGGCACCTCGCCGATGCCCGGCAGGTGCACGCCCTGCAGCCGGATCGCGGCGGCATCGAGAAAGCCGAACAGCAGGCAGGCCCACAGCGCAGGCACCGGGCGCCAGTTGCCGAAGATCATCGCGGCCAGCGCCATGAAGCCGCGGCCGGCGGTCATGTTGGGCGCGAACGAGGCGTTCTGCGCCAGCACCAGATAGCCGCCGGCCAGGCCGCACAGCAAGCCGTTCAAGGTCAACGCGGCGTAGCGCAGGCGCGTCACCGACACGCCCGCGGCGTCGACCATGTGCGGGTTCTCGCCGACCGCGCGCAGGCGCAGGCCGAAGCGGGTGCGGTAGAGCAGCCACCAGACCGCCGCGACCAGCAGCA
>Ga0307515_10003111_pt1 | contig 35095 bp, 28 predicted proteins | sample 17_EM_MG_FD_194513 | JGI IMG/M metagenome (GOLD analysis project Ga0307515, IMG submission 194513) | Populus trichocarpa ectomycorrhiza microbial communities from riparian zone in the Pacific Northwest, United States - 17_EM | ecosystem: Host-associated > Plants > Roots > Unclassified | place...
GAATTACTATAAGGAAGGAACTATCTAGGTAGGGACTAAGGGTCCTTAAATACACAACTATACTCCTATAAAATCCTTCTTGTACGTAATATACATATACTCTATCTACTCTGTTATAGATTATATAGATTATATAGATTATACAGATCCCGTTGTGTAACCTCGGTTATTATTCCTTGTCATATAGCTCTATTGGCTCCATTCTGGACTATGCCCGAATTAACCAACTAGCTTCTTCCAACTCTTCTCTAAGTAGTCGTAATATTGTACTTAAAGCGTCCGTAACAGACTGTAGTCCTTTAAATATTTAACTGTACTCCTAAGAAATCCTCCTTATACGTAAAGTACGTCTTATATATAAAGTACGTAAGTTCCTTTTATTCCTATTGTTTAATATATAGCACGTTATATAACCTTAGTTACTATTCCTTATTATATAGTTCTATTGGCTCCATTCTAGACCGTGCCTTAATTAACTAACTAGCTGCTTCCAACTCTTCTCCTAGTAGTTATAATATTGTACTTAAAGCGTCTGTAATATAGTATAGGTAAATAAAGCTACTAAACGCGTAAATATTAAAGGAGAAGAAGAAAAGGGCTCTATATAAGCTAGCGTAGGTATAAGAATAAAAAAGGATTAGAAAATAGATTATTAAAGCAATAGTAAGGTTAAAGGCGCGCTAAGGCCCTTTATACTAACCTAGTACTAACCTAGGCCTTAAAAACGCGTCTAAAAAGTAGGGGCTACTACCCTAGGGGGGGTGGTATAATATATAGACGATACCTCAATATAGGACTACACTATAGTAACTAAGACGCCTATTACGTAGGAATAGAACGCATTTAGGTGTTTAAAATTCAGAGCAACATTACGCGACTGCCCAGAAGTACCGATCAAACTCAAATTATGTACCTTTTCGCCCAAAATCGCGTGCGAGGGTACTCGGGGGTGGTCGCTGCGCGACCTCGTGCGGGGTTCGTGCGCGTTATCATCAGGGGTCCCCCGAATAGTGATAGTTATGGGGGCTCTACAAGGGGGCAACATCAATGCCTCAGACGCCCCCCCTGTCAAAAACCGTGCGCAATAGGTGGTATATGCACCCGATATAGCTCCGTACGATTTCTATATACAATTCACCACTTTATATGGCCTCCTTTCGCAAGAATTACTGCCTCACAGCGCTCATGCATCTAATCTATGTACTTTTTAAAGTCGTCTACCTGTAGCCTTTCCCATTCTGCCCAAGTACCCCCCTACCAACATATTTTTAACTTCTCAAAGGCTCTACGAAGTATAGGTTTGTAAATATTCGAGTAGATTCGGTGGCAAATTTTAGTGACAAATCCGCTGTAATACGCACAGATTTTGACGGGGGGGGCGTCTGAGCCATTTATGTTACCCCCTTGTATCGCCTAAGCGACAAGATTTTAGGCGGTCTAAGAACCCCCCCCCAAAGGCCCCAAAGAGGCCTAAAACCCCAGCAAGCTTATGGGGGAAAGCCGCTAGTCCTAAAAAGGAAAGGGGAATCCAGTGCGAGACTGATCCCGGCTACTCCAATCTTCTGAAGGTCCTTCAAGATTAGATTGCCCTCTTCCAACTTCATGATCACATTCAGCCTTCACCGAAAGCTCGAGTGAGTTTGATAACTTCACTTTCCGAGACTCCACCATGTGCAGCGCGACCCAGACAAAGACAGTATTTGTCCCCGCCGCAAGATAGGCCTTCCCGCGTTCGATGGCTTCTGAGAGCTCACCCCCGTGAACAAGGATGTCCGTATGAGCATTGATCATAAAGTCAGGCACTCCAATTGCTTTTGCTGTGGCCAAAGCCCTCCTAATTCGTTCCGCAGCAACTTCGGCTGGATATATCTTTTGGCTTTCTTTGTCACGGTCTTCAAGATTGATTCCCACTACACCCTGGTCAACAATTGCTTTGATATCACCTTCAAGACGATCACCATAGCCATCCTGGCAATCGGCGCTGAGTGGTTTTGGAATTCCTTTGCAACCGAAGCGAGAGCACGGATAGCAGCAAAGTTGGTTTCAAGAGCCATATCATCGTCTTTAAATATTGCTGCGGTTGCAACTGCATAACTAGCGGTGACAATGGCTTTGACGGAGGGTAAGCCTAGTACGGCAGGTGCCGTAGCGGCATCATGAACGTTGGTGGAAGCGGTAGGTCGACCTGGTATGTGCAGAGCACGAAATGCTTTTGGGAAAACATTCTGTCGACCTAAATCGGACCCGCCCACCATTTTTCAGCTGCTTACTCTCGTATGTCTTACCACCTGCACTATGTATATAGTCCCTTTTTCTTCATAGATCAATCTACACACGAGTCCGTTCAACACATTCTGAGTAGACATCTTTATAGAAAGGAGAAATTGGAGCTGGCTAGCTTTGAAGCGATAGACCAAGGTAAATATTATCAAACCTTTTACACGTGGGGAGCTTTGCGGGGAACATCTTATAAATTGTTCATGAGTGACGGAAGTTATTCTTCACCTCCTGATGCTGGCTAAAATCATGCGTATGTTACCCCGTTGGAGCTCTCTAAAGTTGGGAAACTGATTAGGCAACTTTGATTCCAACGGGATTCCCGAAGAAAAATCTCTTGCCTACTTTCACATTTAGAAATGTAAATGATTAGGCAGGAATCGGGCAGTGTGAGATGTGGCAAATTTATACAACGCTAACCGAATCTGGGCATGAGATTCCTCATACTATATATCCTGAAATGGCCGCTTACATCAACACCTTGGACAAAACATCTCCAGCCCTATTTGCAATCTTGCAGAGCTCCTCCAAAGAATGCACAAATTAATTCCACACGCACTAGAGTGACTCAACAGGTTCTTCCCCATGACGCCATCCAATCTTGTTGGTTTCCATGGACCATTGTTGCGAACAAGACTGAAACATTAGCTTATCAATAATATATTTGCAGAGGCTCTGCCGGCTTATCCGCGGCCAGGATTCCTAGTGAGATATCCTTCCTTACGTAATGTAAGTGAATGGTTGATGTAGTAAGATGAGGAAGTTGTTCAGTGATAGAATCATGTGCAGAGCAGAGGGGAAGATCTGAATGAGAATATAAAGCTTTAATTGGACTGCGAATCGTCTAAGATTAGCAAATTTTCTCTTGTTTTTCTTTCAATATAGATATCAAGTTCCACAAGCGTATTTCTTCAGTTTCTAGTAAATTTTCACTCAAAATGTCCCAACCATGTATTGAAATTGCCCTCATCCCTATTGGAGGACGGACTATCGAAGATGAATCTACTGCGGATGGCCAGGCATGGACAGCAATTCACAAAAATTTGATCGAAGTGCCTGGCTATCGGGGGGCTGCATGGGGCCGGCAAATCGACGCACTGGATACTCTCGTATTCCTAGTCTGTATGTCTTTTCTATTATTCTGATACTCGCATTGCGTCTAGAACTCATGCGTTATAGTCTGGGATACCTATCACAGTCATGTTGATTTTATGGAACGAATTAACTCACCTTTTAGCCCTGCACTTCTAAATATGGCTACCGGCCCGTGCGATATGTACCATATCCATCCTAGCACGTCATCTCTAGCGTTTGTTAACGCTCCGATAACGACCCTGAAATTCTTTTACCAGCCAGAAGCTACAGAGTTTACAAAAGCATATCCTGACTTCTTTCAGGCCATTGAGCGAAAAGCAGGATGTACAGGTTTGGCATTCGGTGAGGCAAAGCGGCCGCCATTGCACGATTCAACTGGATTCCTCACCAATGGACCGGGAGTTGTTGCAATGATTGGATGGAATAGCTCTATGTACCACGCTGCTGTGTTACTGAGCAAGGATGTGGCTGCGGCTGAGACAAAAATTGCAAATTCAGCCCGAAAGACGGTCACTTTCGAAGTCAACTTTACAGTCGTCGAAAAGACCGGATATGAGCACAGTTGGCGTAAGCTCTAGGCGGAATTGTAAATTAATACTGGTATTTCCACTATCTTATTTCCTTCGATACTCTAATCTTCCATGGACGATTTGCATTCATTAATTTAGCAAATATGAGCATTTACGTGTAGCTTGTATGTTTGCTAGCGTTGTTGGATCCGAGGCATTCTGCAATACCATTCCCGCCTCACTTTCTGCCTACCATGCTTACTGCCTCTCTGGTAAACACGCTGATTTCTGGAAGCATAAAATCGTATCAATTCGCGTCATCTTGAGAGTCCTGAAACACCAGTTGACAGGCCCCCATAGGATCATAGGAAGCGTTGCCTGTAGTGACAGCTGAATAGCATTGCTGAAGCATTCGGGTTGATGATTATTGCTGCCTATGCATCCCAGTTATAGACAGCTTGACAGGACTTGCAGCGGATCATTATTAAAGTGTGATGGGGTAAGGGATTTATGTCCTAGGTGTGGCTGACTAGAATTGACAAACTGTTCACCTAATTGAACAATAGCAGGCCCTACAATTGGTGGATGGCCAGTATCGTACAGAGGTATGCCACCAAAATATATAATGTATAGATGACCAATGAGGATATATTCTTGTCAACGTGGAAAAATGCACCCCAATCTGCGACATCGTCAGTGCATTGACCTAATCTAACCAACTATGAATTATCAACTTACATATAGGTATCACAGCTAGGATGAAAGCCGTGAGCACTGCAGCTGAAGTGCTTCAGTCGGCTCTAATTGAGGCCTGCTACTGATGCAAACGTACTTGTAGTGGTCCGCTTCATGAATGTTCTTTTGCGAACATGGCCAAAGCGAGGGCCCCAAAAGCCCGCCGGTTGGGGAGGCCCTTCGTCCTTGCTTCCCTTTTCAGCATTATTTATCTGATGACCATCTGAATTGCCTTCTTCCTTCGAGCTATTATCTTCTTGGTCGGAGCCATGCCGGCGCTGTTTCCCGGCAAGTGCTGACATGACAGACAAGTTAGGTATTAGTTGTAAACTTAAAAGGAAGGTGGTGTAAAGAGTCACGGGAAAATCAAGAGTCAAGGAGATGAAGTTTAAGCATACTTACGAAATGACGTCGATCACCGCGATCACCAAAAAAGAGAAAGAAATTGTCATTGCGGAACTGACTACGTTGCAACATGATGATCTCAGTGGATGCTATAGTACGCAGTGCTATTACCTACTAATTGCCGATGGGTCCGCCATGGAGTCTAGATGATTAGAGGCTTAAGCACCTCGAGTGGAGTGGTGATGTCAAAGTCGACCCAAGTTAGATGGCTCGGGTGCTCCCGTCTTGTTCCTCACCGAAGACGTATTTTGCAAGAATACAAACTTTCCGAGCGTGATAGCATAGAACAGTTCAAACTTGCAACATTCATAGCTTAAGAGTCTCGGGTGAACAGAATTGGGTTATTCCGCAAGTACTAGCTACATTCTCATTTGTCCATCAACCGTTAGCCATCATTAACATCCTACATTCCTGTCAGCGCAACAAAGGAGAGGCATAGACTGAAGAGCTAGACTAACACCAAGTTGGCCAATTTCGTTGAGCCAAGGGGTATATGTGAAACACCAAAACACCAGCGAACGCATCCCATAATTCATGTTGGATCATCACTAAGAACCATGTTCAAGCGTCTGGGTCGCTTTCTGCGACGCTTGAGAATTTTGATAGTGCACCTTTCAGTTCCATCATCTTGTTCCGGCAGTGGATGACCAAAATGGCGACCGCTAGGCTATTCCAGACATCATAGTCGCCTTGGCCATAGTCGAAGATAGCGACGGTTCGTAGAAAGGGTGTTTCGGCCTTGACGTCATAACTTACGAACCCCATGACTGTATGGCTGACAATTACACCATATAGTGTTGGGAGCTCGTGAGAGAACTCTTCGCTCGGAGGATCTTCCGACTGGGAACCATTCTCATCTCCTTCCTCATCGCGTTCTACGCTCGGACGTATGCGGAAAGCGTCGCGAAACCGAGATGCGATATTGCCAAGTTTGCGTAGCATGTTTTCCTGGAGCACCGATGTAGGCGTATCTTTGTGTGCTGCTTCTATGGCGAGCATTGAGATATTCGAGGGCGCATCCACTTTGCCGTCGGTTGTCGCCCACCGATTGTAGGCAGAGATTCCCCGACGAATGAGCTCTTCAGGAGTGCGTTGTGAAGATTTGGTAATGATCGAGTCGCGAACACGTGCTCCAAGTTCTAGGAGCGTTCTCAAAGCTTTGGTTGCTATAGGATAAAAGTTAGCGTTTATCTACGATAAAATTCGCTTATCTGATTGTAGAAGAATCTGAATGTGCGCTCGACATACCTCGGAAATTGTTGCCATATGCGGGCTTAATGAACGCCTTTTCGAGATTGCTGGTGAATAGGGTTGACGGCATCATCACAAAGTCCATTGCCCAAGTTTCTGGCATTAGAGGCTCAAAGCCTCGCATGCCTAGTTTCTGGAACAGATATATCGCGTCCTTACTCCATCCCGCCGCTTGTAACTCCCTCCCTTGTTTGTCTCGTCTTCTGCGTTCTGTTTCCGGATCGTAATCCTTGGCTTCGTATTTGTCTTCATCCACGACGATTGTCTCCTCATTGGCATCGAAAGCCTCATCATCAGATATACCGTCGATCAGCTCGTCGATCAATGTATCACCTTCAAAGTCGGTATACGGTCTTTCCAATGAGGTTGGTGTAAGTGGTTGGTTTCTCTCCCCAGTCCCAGTGCCCGCGCTGGGAGTTGTCAGGTGCCAGCTGTTGACTCGTGCTGCAGGGCTCATAGAACGGGGGTTTAGCTTTGGAATAGGTTTGCGCGGTGTTGGCAGAGCTTTGAATGGCTTGTCGCGACGTTGCTGGGTTTTGCGAGGTGAGACATAGCCCCAGAACCGGTCGGAAATGTCACGAAGGAAAGCCATTGCTGTGTGATTGTTGTAATATTGCGGATATGGCGTGTTGGGGTCTGGTTCGATTTGGAGGTTTCCGTGAAATATAGGGATTTTCGAGAATGTAATTTGAGCTCGGAGACGGGGATGCAAGTGGAAAACGCGACGGATGCGAATAGGTTAAGGTGTTGAGGTTGACGAGTGCATATTCAGAGAGCTTGAAAACGGAGAAAACGGAGAAAACGTAGGCCAGGATTCCTGCTGTTGACAATGGCGTTGTCTCACATACTGATTATTGCGGTCTCTTTGACGGTTGCGGTGACTCGTCGGAGGTGGTTGGGGGAAGGCTGGGAGAATACGTGGACACGTGCACAGCTGGCCACGCTAGTATGTAATGGGAAGAAATTATAATTTACCCCGCCACCAAAAAATCCGAGCAGCAACTTTGCCCGCCAAAATCCATATAGCTGCGCGAAAATGGCTCCATCTGCGACTACGCCGGAAGAAAATACTATGCTAGCTGCGGATCCGCAAGTTATATCCCTCCGTGAAGTTCTCACATCCGAAACTGAACCCCTTGCACGCCGCTTCCGCGCCCTCTTCTCCCTCAAACACCTTGCGTCCCTTTCCCCTCCAACATTTCAAACTCTCCTCGCCATCGATGCTATCGCCGCGGCCTTCAACTCCCCATCCGCATTGTTAAAGCATGAACTTGCATACTGCCTAGGCCAGTCTCGGAATGCTGCCTCGGTGCCGTATTTGCGGCGTGTATTAGAGGACAAAGCGGAAGATGCGATGTGCAGGCATGAAGCCGCAGAGGCGTTAGGAGCTCTCGGAGATCAGGGGAGTCTAGAGTTATTAAGAGAGCTAAGAGATGATGGAAGAGAAGTGGATGTTGTAAGAGAGACTTGTGAGATCGCAGTGGAGAGGATCGAGTGGGAGCACGGAGTGAAGAGGGCGGATGAGAAATTGAAGAAGAGGTATGAACTCATCAGGATTAATTTCAATTTCGAAACGACAGATCCGATGAAGCGAAGATAAACTCATATAACATAGTGATTTTGCATCTATAGACCCTGCACCCCCTCTACCGCAAGCTTCGCAAACACCCTCAATAACTGAGTTGCAAAAGACATTATTGGACACGTCCTTGCCTCTTTTTCAGCGATATAGGGCCATGTTCGCCCTCCGTGACCTCTCGTCCCCTCCAGACCTTCCCACCGCCATTCCAGCAGTTCAAGCTCTGGCACGAGGGCTTAGCGATCCGTCTACTCTGTTCCGCCACGAAATTGCATTCGTTTTTGGCCAGTTATCTCATCCGGCATCAATACTAAGTTTGGTAGAGACGCTAAGCAACACAAAGGAAGCAAGTATGGTACGACACGAGGCCGCGGAGGCTCTCGGAAGCCTCGGAGACGAGGACGGTGTTGAGGATATATTAAAGAAGTTCTTGGATGATCCGGAACAGGTTGTTAGGGATAGTGTGATTGTGGCTCTGGATATGGCCGAGTTTGAAAAGAATGGGGAGGTTGAATATGCGATTGTGCCAGAGGTAGGGAAACCAATCTAGGCATAAATTGGGAATTATTCCATAAAATTCCTGTTGAAGTATGCATGGCAGGCGTTCAGGCGGGGCATTATAATGGCATATGCATCGGTGGTGGCTTCATTTAATGTAAACGGGTATCAAAAAGCTTTTCATACGCTCAGTTGTTGGTATTCCACCTGTTTATATATTAGTTATAGAAGTACTCAAATACAACACTAAAACATACTTATGGCCACACTCGCAGGTGTAGAAGACGGTGGTGCCTTCATCAGCACTACGTAATTGCTGGGTGTAAAAGCGAACCTTTTCCCTTCCGCACTTCTCGCAAGTCTGATTGATTGTGGCATCCGTCTGCATGTCCGCCTCGGTGAGCGTTTGCACTTCAGATTTCTTTGCGCGCAGGGATGATGGGAATGCGGTTGGCTTTGAACGCGTGACTACAACTTTGGAAGAAGCGTCTAATTGGTTATCAGCAGCTGAACACATGCAGGTGAAGCAAGATGCGAGAAGAGGCAACAAAATGAAGTGAAAAATGTCGAGACCTTTACATGAGGCGCCACAGACATCACAAATCAGTATGGCTTTCCCATTACCGGAGCTGCCATCGAGGAGATTCCCACAGTCAGTGCAGAATACCAGCGAGCCAATTGCGGACATGGCTTCTGGAGATTTATTGAATAATCGGCGGAAAGTGAACGTTAGCGGAGATTGACAGCATTTCCGCTAGTGGGGCGGAAGAAAGGGGCAGAATACTTGACGTTCGGTTCACCGTGCCTTCCTAGAACAGGAGCCAAACGCATCCCTGCATTGTCTATCAGAATGTCTGGAAAATTATACGAACCTCTGTAAACTCTGTCGCGGCCGTCATGAAAGTGGGATCATCATATGAGGGTACCATTATCTGTCCGAGTAGCGCCCTCTTCTCCATCCCCCTCTGTCTCCAACTGGCCTTGGGGACCCTCCATCAACGCCGGTGACCCCCACCGCAAAGTCCACCATGAACGGTGCAAATGGGGGCTGGCACATGAGCAATGGAAGGCCTTTACCCTTTCGTCCTCCAACTGTTGATGAGGCTCTGCAATATTCGCCTCTCAGCTCGATCGTTCCTTTCTCTCCCAGTGAGCAACCTTCTCCGCTTCGTACTTAGCTATCTCGCAGCGACATATCGTTTCTAATAGTGCATGACACTGATTCTTATCAAGGTATCATTCCATTCCCCTCCGCTGGACCTCCGAGCTCCTCCTCAATCTTTACCACCCAAGAAGAGCGGCGTGCGGCAAGACGCGCCTTAGACTCTTTCAACACGGAAAGTAGCAACACTCATAGTACATCTGCCAGGCTACAAAAGACTCTACAAGATCTGCAACAACTTCTGAACGCAGAGGAGCTTACTCAGTTGTAAGGTTTTTATGCTTTATGAAATATTGGTTGGGGCAACAGAAGGCTGATATTGTGTAGCAACTTTAAGAGCACCCCTCACTTGGCCAGCAACCCGAATGAACGAAATGTGCCTGTGTCTGTGAATGGAACTCCTAAAACCGCCAAAGAACCTCAGCTCGGCCAATTCGCCAAGATGATCCTGAACAACACAGATATTTCTTTCAGATGTAGGGCTTTTGTTCGATATATTCAGGTCAAATAACTGAATTTTCTTAGACCCTACGCCTGTTTCACCCACGAAACCCCCCCAGAAAAATGACCCTTCTAGCCGAACTCCTCAACAAGCACCTCCTAAAGTGCAACCTCAGGTTATTATTCATAATGATACATCGTTCAAACAAAGTTCAGCAGTGCAATTCTCGCCCAACGTCAAACCGCCATACCGGCAATCTCCTGTTGAATCGTCGGTAGTCAGGCCCGCAGTCATAATTCCGGGGTTACCGCCCTCGTCGCAGCGTGAAGAATACGAAACTTTTCCTCACATTGACGCCCATGATGCCATTCCGAAGAAGCGTAAAAGAGAAGATATTGCTGCAGACAACGAGCCCCTGGCTCTTAGCTATGATCAGAGACAGAAAGCGGATGCCGCCGTAAATAACCTACGGGGTCTACTTCGGGACATTTTTGAGGCGGAAGATCAATACCAACCGGATACCTCTGGGTTCACCTCTTCAAATGCTGCAAATTTCTTCACCTCTAATCCTGTCGGAGAATCAGAGCGTCCAGTCCTGGTGCATTCCATTCAGACTCGCTTAGAGTTAGCGGTTCAGAAGGTTATCTCTGCTGGGAGAATAGCTATGATACCGGTGGACCATTTAAGCCGAATGCAGAGGCTTTGCGAAAGCTCCATAACAGCAGTCAATGATTCTTCTCTTACCATTGGAGCTGAGTGGAGCGATAGCGACATAGAAGAGTGGTTAGCTCGCGTATCAGTAGCTGAAAATGGGCTTCAGGCTGCCAAGATTATGCTAAGGATTATGACAGCTGGCCGTGAGGAGAAGCAGATTTACTCAGAAGACCACCTACAAGCTGCCATAACTATCCTAAAACATGTGCTTCAAACATGCCTCGTTCCAATTGTGGAAGCGCGGAGTACAGACGGCGGATCCGATATCTTTAAGATTGCTTCAGCCCAGAAAAAGCCTCTCACAACACTTTTACAAGTCTGTGGGAGGGTTCTGCGACTCTTGGGTGATCTTATCATTAAAGTTGATGTTGTGGACCATGCCATAACTTCTGTCGAGTACATATCGACAATGCTGATCTTTGTGGAAAATGCTCATAGTGAAAAAGATTCCGCGCTTGGCATTCAGAGATTTGAACTCGTACGGCGCATCGCTATGGACGTTTTGGCGAAGATATTTGCTCGCTACGAGGATCAAAGGACGTTCATCTTTGATGAAATCTTAACTTCGTTGGAGAAATTGCCAGTTACTCGTCAGAGCGCAAGACAATTTAAGATGATTAATGGGAAGCCTATCCAGTTAGTATCAGCATTGCTTATGCGACTGATACAAACAAGCGCCACGAGGTCCATCCAAGATAAGAAAAAGACTAGTCAAGATTTGGTTGAGGGGGATGAAGACGACAGCACGTCCGAGGTGGACAGACACACTCCATCGAAACATACGCGCCATGCCAATAACGGCCACGACGATTCGTTACAAAGCTTATCCGACATTGTGAAGCGCCTCCATGATGATACGCTGAAGAACGCCTCCTACCTCGTGAACTTCATGGTTCAGCGAGCACTTGGGGCGACTAAAACAGGAGACCAGCCTTACCGCAACTTACTGGATATATTTATCGAGGATTTTTTAAGCGTGCTTGGTTCTCCGGATTGGCCTGCTGCAGAAATACTTCTTCGGACTCTTCTATCAGTCATGACGCATCTAGTTCAAAGTGACAAGTTTGCAGTACCGGCAAAAAACATGGCACTGGATCTCATGGGGCTCATGGGCTCCGGAATATCAGATTTAAAAATGCACGTCAGGCAAACCACCCGAACTCTAGACACGAGTCAATCTGAGCTGTCTGCTCGATTGGTTCGATTATCAGAAGATGTCTTAGAGGATAAGGTGAATGAAACAGATATTCTGGATTTTGAGGGACCGTACCGGGTTGTGCTGGAGTATCTACAGTTGTTGGCGCGAGACGACGATTCTCAATTGCAGAGTGCGCAAGGATGTCATATTACGCTATGGGCTAAACATGTCTGCAATCTCCTTGAGGTGGACGATGGCACCGATGACTATGAGCGCTCTATGCTAAATTCCCTGGAGAAACGGCTCAAGCACATGGTCTTAAATCCTAAGTGGCTGGCAGCCGAATAGTGAGTGACTGTGTACCGTTTCGAAACGTATCTGCTAACTTTTCTGGAAGTGAATTTGAACCTATCTCTACTGTACAAGGCCGTCTCGCCGCGGGCATTACCACACTTCGTATGCCATTTTGCAAGTACCTGACCAGTATTTTCAGGATGCTTCTAAGCTCGATGACAAGTAATCATGCTACGATGAAGAGTCGTAGCTTGAAGAGCATCGTCCAACTTCTTGAAAAAGATCCTGATATCCTCGATGACGACGTAGTTCAACGAATCATTAGATTAACATATGATTCTTCTCCATTAGTCAGAGACTCTGCTCTTATGATTCTCGGCAAATGTCTTACCTGGAAACCTGATGTTGAACGTAAAAATTTGGACAAAATAGTTTCTCGGGCTGGTGATGCAGCAATTGGCGTTCGCAAGCGGGCCATGAAGATTCTCAAAGAAATATACCTGCGTAACGAGGGAAAGGATGTGAAGTCCGCAATCGCAGATGCCTTGTTACAACGAGTTAAGGATCTCGACGAGAGCGTTGCAGAGTTGGCCCGGCAGACATTCGAAGAAATCTGGATATCGCCATTCCATGATTCAACCAAAGCCGACCCAGTCAAAACAAAGCTGGCCCTTCAAAATCAAGTCTCTCTCATCGTCCGAACTGTGCAACGTGGCGAAAGTGTGCTCTCTGTTCTTGAAGCCTTATTACAAAATGTTCTTTCGAACGCCTCAAAGCACGCAGCGACGAATTTCAAAGTTTGCAAAGACATGGTTGCAGTAATGTTCGACGGGGTTATCGACAGTGACGAACTACCGGACAGGCCTGCTCAAGCGCACATCTTGCAAACCTTAACTATTTTCGCGAAAGCGAACCCGAAGTTATTTACAGGAGAACAGCTTGAGTCATTGCAACCGTATACGCAAAATATTGAACAGTCCGATAACCTACTAGTTTATCGTTCCGTTCTCATCATTTTCCGCCACGTTTTCCCTTCACTTACTTCCTACCAGACTAGCTTCTTGAGCACTGTTCAGGGTGCCTTGATGAAATACATAGCTAAGATGGGCAAGATGGAGCTTAATGAGATTGCTAAATGTCTCTGGATTATCAACGGGGTCCTTAAAGACACAGCTGAACGCTTGGTTCGCCTTGCATGCTCGGTAATCTCAGGAATCGACAAAGAAAAAACCAAGAATCCCATGGATGACGCGACAATCAAGAAGATAGTTAGATACTTGACGATCCTGGGCTATTTTGGGAAGTCCTGTGACTTTGAGAGCCACGTAGACTTATTTAGAGCGAAAATGCCTGGGTGGAAAGGTACAACTGTTGCAGGCCTTATTGTCGACACCATCTGCCCCTTCACGCGGCAGAAACACCCCCACATGCTACGAGAACAGGCCTTTGAGAGCCTTGGGATGATGTGTCAAAGCTGGCCTAAGCAATTTCTTAGATCCGATGTTACCACAGCTTTCGATCTCGTGTTCGTCAACAACGATGTACGGCTGGAACGCATTGCACTGTCACAATTCAGCGGGTTCTTCGCACTTGAAGAGAAGCGGTCTGAAACAGGTGCTGAAATTGCCGTTGGTGAAGGCGCAGTTCATGGAACTGAACGACTAGGAATTTCTCTGGTTGCCAATGACAATGATGGAGTGTCAACATACATCGCCCAACGCTTCCTGATACACATCGTCCGCATTGCTTTGGGTACACCAGATGAGCTTGCGTTGACAGCAACTCAGATCATCGTAAGCATCAATCGCCAGGGTTTGGTCCATCCAAAGGAATGCGGCCCAGTTCTTATCGCCCTTGAGACATCTCCAGACCCCACGATCTCGAAAATTGCCTTCCAGGAACATCGAAGTCTTCATCACAAGCATGAAACTATGTTTGAAAAGGAGTACATGAAGGCTGTGTCTCAAGCATTCGACTACCAACGAGATGTTCTGCATGACACCCATGGTGCGAGTACTCAGCCTTTCACATCAAAGCTGCATCTGCTCTTTGAGGTGTTGAAAACAGGAAATGGCAAAGTCCGGAAGAAGTTTCTTTCTAACTTATGTGAACGCATAAACTTTGAGCTTCCAAAGCTTAGTAGTAAAGATGACCCACCGTCAAGCCTTCTGTATGCTCGCTTCTGCGTGCAAAACATCGCATTCTTTGATTATGCTCGCGTAGATGAGATTCTGCATCTCGTATCATGTTTAGAGAAGGTCGTCACTGGGACAGGGACCGTCGTCGCGCATGCTATTGAGACCGAGATACTTGGAATTCGCCTGGACCCAGAGCCACACTTGAGTCAACAAGCACCTTCAACATCTATTCTTGGTAACCAGGCTGTTGTCCTTCCGAGCACTGAATCAGACATCGTACGACCTGAACCTTCTATTAGAAATACGGTGGATGAAGCTCAGCTCCGCCACCTCACTATCGCAACTATGATTCTGACCATGATTTGGGAAACACGGACATTCCTTCGCCGTCAGTGGGGCTTGCATAAGCAGCGCGAGGGCAAGGCAAATTCTAAAACAACTATTAAAGACCTGAACAGGGCTCCTACTAAAGCCCCTGGTGTCACTGGTGACAAGTATTGGGAGAGAATCTCAGAAATAATGTCCGCGCTCAACAGTCCGGATACTATGACAGCGCAATGCAAGACCTTCGCAGAGCTGCTTGCTGTGGATAACGAGCTTAAAATTGCTTCCGAAGACGATGAGGAAGCAGAGTTGGCCAGAGCAGCCGCCGGTTATGAGACTCCTAACGATGATGAAAACGGAGGTGAGAACGTACCACTCAGTGGAGGAGCCAGAGGGAGAAAGAGGAAAGGATCGATGAGCGCCGCGGGCACACCGAAGAAGGCGAGGAAAACAGGAACTGGGAAGCCTCGTGTTCGACCCAGAAAGAACCGGAGCGGTTCTAGCGTGACGCCTGAGGGTGATGACGGAGGCTGGAACTGAGACTTGGCTTCGCAACGTTACGCTTTCTTTCGGTTTCGCAGATTCCAATTGCAGGCGTTTGGTGATGTGACTGGTCAGTTATAAGTAATAGCAGAGGACTTTGCTGACATGGGTTACCTTTCTAGGTTTGCGCAGCAGTTATGGGTTTCCTGAAGCTGGGTAGGCCTTTTGTTTTCTTCTTTCCGTTGCTATGTTCGGCTATTAGCGTTGATAGCCTGGTTCCTTTGCATGGAGGCTCGACTCATGGAATTAGGCGTTAGGCTGTCAGGGAAGCATCGCCGGATCAGGCACATTCAGAGATGTCTAGGCGTTTTGATGATGGCAATGAACTGCTTTTTGCTGAGGGAATGGGAGCGATGGAAAGGATTCATCACCACTAAAATTACAGGCATCTATCCCTTGACCCGGTGGTGTCCTAAGAGGATATGGCCCGTGCATAAACCTTAGGAACACCAAACAAATCTAGCTTTCTAATTGGCCAGTTCCTTATCGATAACTACAGGACGAATTCCACCGTGTTAAGGGATATATCAATTCAAATAGTCCACTCATCAAAATTTGCGATTAGCGCCAGTTTAGAAAGCTCAAATGGATACGGAGACTACCCTGACACTTAGGTTAAAGACTAGATATTTACGGCACGGAATCGTTTGAGTAAATGGGGAAGCCATGATTCTGAGACACATGAAGCCCGTGATAATTCTCCGATATTCTAAGGCTGTGCTCCACTGCCTAAGCTTTTGCCCAGACGCCAATGTAGATCCATCCCACGAGGCCGATCAGCCGTTGTTTCAACCTGGCCTCAGCCCTACGGTACCTGGCCGACGCTTTTCATTCGCCGCACCTAGCGGCTTCGCTCGACAGTGTCGTTCTGGTTTATGGGGATGGCATCAATCCAGAACGTCTTTGATATTCCCGGGTGTCGAAGTTCCCGTAAAGCTAAGAGGAGATTTCCCGCGACGTTGAAGAGTTTCCTATTGAGCGAAATTGAAGCAGTTATAGTAGGGTCTCCCCAAGTGTATGACAAGGCCCAGTATGGTGGTGGATCATCTCCATTCACGGCCTCAAGCCTGCAGGATACCTCTTCATTGCCTCTCCTGGGAAGTATGTGTACAAGACGGATATCCCATGCATGCTCGAGTGTTCAAAGAGAAGACCTTGAAGACTGTGGAAGCCGTTAGACCGGCAAGTGCGGCGGGTGGTTGCTGGAGGATCAGCCAGCTAAGGTTCGGTGCATTGAAGATCGCTAGCATAGAAAATGTGATCACTGAATCCTTGCTGTTCCCAGTGGCAATGTTTTGATTGTTAAAAAAAATGTCTGCAGGAGCTGTTCAGACAAACTAAATTGACAAGGCTTCAGAACCATTTTTGGTGCTATAGTTGCGAGATCTGTATTAGCCTTCCTAAATAATATGGATGAGTTTTGAATAAGCTGCTTCCAGGCTTGATGAACTTTAGTGCCAGACGACATGGGGAAGCGTGCACGGACGTGAATTTCCGCAGATCCCCCCTAAAAAGCGTCATCATACTACTCAGCTCCGCTACGAGAGTGTCGCCCTAAATTTACCATGTCCTACCTCGAATTGCAGTAGTCCCCCTCTCCAGGCCTCCTGCCAATGCAGCTGCGGCCTTGAACTCGAAACCCAGCATACCCAGACGGAGTCGTCCTTTGGATTCTCCTTTATGCACAATGTCGACATCCCCAGAGCCTCTCCGTAGACCACAGGAAGCCTCCTCCCAAAGTACGGACGATGCTTCGACACACTTAACCCCATCATCGGAGTCAGACGATGACGATGGATTGACGATGGTTGGAGACAGCTACACCGGGCAAAGCTTTCGCATGAAAAGTCTATCCTCGACCAGCAGAGAAAGAGTTAGAAAAGGCAATACTGCGGAGGGCCCAAAAAAATACGATGGGGAATATGAAGGAGGCGAAGATGAAAATACACAGTTTCTGGAGGAATCCCGCCGGCTATCGCACAGCTCGTCGGTCCAGACCTTTGAGTTGTATACACCAGACGAAGATCGTTCAGTGTTGAAGAAGCTTGATAGGAAACTGGTGTTGTTCATGGCCTTATTATATCTGCTCAGCTTTCTAGATCGGTCGAGTAAGTGGTTTTTTAGCTTATACGTTCGTGGATTTTGCTTTATAACAACCATGATTGGGATTGAATCCTCGATGGTTAGCAGATTGACAGGGGCTTGACAGAGCTGACAAAACAATAGACATTGGGAATGCTAGAATCGCTGGTCTAGAAAAGGACCTTAACTTGAGTTCACGGCAGTATGAGTGGCTGCTGACCGCTTTCTACATCACTTATATCGTTTTTGAATGGATGACATTGATGTATGACCTTTTCACATCCCTGCATCATCCCGTCATGTACGAAAATATTGCCGTATTACAGCTGCGTGTAGATCTCGGATCATGGCCCTCTATTTAGCTGTTTGCATATGGCACTGAACTACCTACTGACCGCTCCCAAGGTATCGAATTATACCTCCTCATATCTATATATCCCTATGCGTTTTATCTTGGGGACTGATAGCATCGCTTCAGTCAGTGACGACATCTTTTGGATCCCTATTAATATTAAGAGCCCTTCTTGGTGTCAGCGAGGCAGCCTTTGGACCCGGAGTTCCGTTCTACTTATCGTTCTTCTTCCGCCGCAACGAGCTCGCATTTAGAACTGGTTTGTTCATCTCTGCGGCTCCACTAGCTACATCCTTCGCCAGCAGTCTTGCCTGGCTCATCACTAAGCTTGGTCAAGACGGACCTCTTGCACCGTGGCGGCTTTTACTACTTGTCGAAGGCTTTCCTAGTGTGATTGTTGCGGCCTGGGCCTGGGAGTTCATCCCGGATAGTCCTGGCACGGCATGCTTCCTAAGCCCGAGACTAAGGGATGTTGCCGTGATGAGACTCAGCCAGGAAAATGAGGTATATGACGGGGATAACATGGAGAAAAATGAGTTTTCGGCGGAGAAGAAGAGGGGCGTTAATAAACGGGAGGTTTTCCAGACGCTCATGGATCCTAAGTGTTATCTCACAGCCGTAAGTATCCCTCATCAACGTTGAGATCATAAAATCAACCACAACCTTTCGATTTCAGCACGTCATTGTGTTAATTTACGGGCTGACATTTCAAATAGCTCATGTTCTTCAGTTGCAACGTAGCATTCAGCTCACTGCCTGTATTCCTCCCAACCATAATCAGGGAGTACGTCCTCAAACCCCAGGTTATATGAACAGTTTACTAAATCTCTTCTCAGCATGGGTCACACAGCCCTCTATTCTCAGGCCCTCTCCGCACCCCCTTACATATTCTCTTTTGCTGTCGTCCTCCTAACCGCGTACCTGTCCGACCGTCTCCAAACCCGCAGCACGTTCATCATCTTCCATGCTATCCTAGGCGCAAGCGGTTACTCTCTTATAGCTCTTGCAGGTTTTCGACGTTGGGATCATGTGTGGCGATACCTCGGAATCTACCCTGCCGCCGCAGGGTTCTTCTCTGCCATTACTATTATCATCACTTGGACCATTAACAACCAAGAATCGGACTCGAAAAAGGGAACTGGCATGGCCATGCTGAACATTATTGGCCAGTGTGGTCCATTGGTTGGTACGAGACTATATCCGGATACGGATAAGCCATACTACGTACGAGGCATGTCGATTTGTGCGCTGTTCATGCTCACTGTTGCGGGTTTGGCGTTTCTCCTAAGGATTGTATTGAAGAGGGCGAATGGCTGGACTAGAGATAGCAGAAATAAAGAGGGAAGCAACCAAGAGGACGGTGTGCCTCTCGTGAGCGGAGGAAAGGTCAAGAGGGAGAAGAAAGCATTCTATTTCATGTTATAGCACATATTTTCCTGCAAAATAGAAAACTCCCTGTATGATTATTATATATATTGTTCCACTCCAGGCTCATAACATTTCGTTTGTTGTGGACCAGATCATTGCGCCGCCGGAGTCCGAATTCGGCCTGATAAGCGGTATTTGATGACGTTTCCGCCGAGAACGGATTCTTTCTACCGCCATGCTTCTAGAATAGCCTATCTTATCGCCCATCGACGACATACGCCAGTCAATCCGGTTCTAATTACCGTGTTCATATTTTCCCCTTTCCGAAAGTCACGTGAAAGCACCTGAACCTGATCCTCACAGTTATCTCATAAATCAGACGTCTGATTTATGAGATAACCTCACAGCAAAAAAGCCCTAGATAGAAAAAATACGAGGAATCATAAATATACCCTTTCACCCTTCATACTGAGAGAAGCTGTATATCTCACATAGTCAGTCAATATACAATGCTCCGCCTCTTTAAAAGTAGTAGTCTTATGTATATAGTGGTGTTCTTTGGGACGCTTTGACCGGGTCTTGGACAAGACGGGAGCTCCAAACGTAGCACTAGCGCCACAGCCATCACATGCACCTCTCTTCCTCTAGCCACCGCAATTCTCATCCTTTTGGCTTCGGGTTCTTGAGATCCTACCTATCCACCTATTATGTTCCAAGGACTAAAGCACATGGGTGAGGTTGCAAAAAGCTTGTTTGCTGATGAGTGACGTCAATTCTCGCACGCCTGCATGTCGCACGACTGTTCTGGAGCATCATGGAATGAAAAGAAGTTGATCAGAAACATCACCACTAATTTCAAGGAGGCTGTGATCCCTTGAAAAGGAAGTTGAAATGAATCATACAAAGCGACAGTCCGATATGAGTGAGCGTGGGAGTTTTGAGCGACCATCTTCAGGCACATCTAAGGCTGAACAGCTAGAAAAACGTTCAGACAAGAGCCAAAATGCTGACAACCACTCGGAGGATTCCACTTTGCGAGAAGACCATGAGGTCTTCAGCAATGACCCGCCCGTGAATGATTACAAACGCGAAGTTGAATCGGAGAAAGAACCTGCAGCACTCCGAGACACAGAACACCTGGAATTTGAAGGTGATGAGGAAGAGCCAGCTATACCGCAATGTTTCCAACGGTCTACCAGCCCCGCCGTCATGCAAAGAAACAAAGGAGCTGCATATGAGAAAGTTGGTGAAGAAGGTATAAATAAGATGCACAAATTCTCCCTCTATGAGACCAGCACTCGGTTTTACCTCGTCGGCGGAGACGTTATGGATAGGCATTTCCGGGTACTTAAAATTGACCGCACAGCGCCTCCTGGACATTTGAATATCTTCGAGGATGACATTGTGTATGACAAGAGAGAGATGAACCAGCTTCTAAATGCCATCGATGATGGAAACAAGGGAACCGGCGGTATGAAGCTAAAGTGTAGCACCTGGGGACTTCTCGGCTTCATCAGATTTACCGAAGCGTACTACATGCTTCTCATCACCAAAAGAGCTCAAGTAGCGATGATAGGTGGGCATTACATATATCAAATCGATGGTACAGAGTTAGTACCACTCACCACGGGTTCTACATCTCGATTTCAAAGAGACCGCAACCCGGAAGAAGTAAGATTTCTCAGCATTCTGAACAACCTTGATCTGAGCCGGTCATTTTACTTCAGTTATTCGTATAATATTACTCGTAGCCTTCAGCAGAACATTATCCGAGAACGGGAAGCTCTGTGCCAAGGATTTCGTTATTCAAACTACGACTTCAATGACATGTTTGTTTGGAACAACTACCTTTTGGAACCAGCCCGAGCTGCGCTGAAAAGTACTTACGATTGGTGTCTTCCAATTATTCATGGTTTCATTCACCAATCTTGTATGTGTTCGTAATTTTCCTGCGCCTAAAAATACTGATCATGAATTAGCGCTGAATGTGTTTGGTCGACGAGTATACATTACAATCATTGCCCGGCGATCAAGATTCTTTGCCGGCGCACGCTTCTTAAAACGTGGTGCAAACGACTTAGTGAGCAACTACCACTTTCTACACCTTTGAATTTATTTAATAAGTCTTAGGGCTACGTCGCCAATGATGTCGAAACAGAACAGATCGTTTCCGAACTACTCAATACTTCATTTCATGCCCCAGGACCTCGACTATACGCCAACCCCACATACACATCTTATCTTCAGCATCGCGGAAGTATCCCCTTGTACTGGACGCAGGATAATACAGGAGTAACTCCAAAGCCAGACATCGATCGTATGTATGAGTTTCCACGAGTAATGAATTGCTTCATTAACCTCTGTCCAGTAAATCTTGTAGACCCTTTTTACAGTGCCGCAGCACTTCACTTCGATAATTTATTTGAGCGATATGGCGCGCCCGTTTATGTGCTTAACTTGATCAAGGTGAATTGGCCTATGGCGCAATAACGCATAGCCTTGCTAATGAGTTATAGTCGCGCGAGCGTACTCCACGGGAGTCAAAGCTTTTACACGAGTATCAAAACGCCATAAAATATCTTAATCAATCTTTGCCGACTGACAAGAAGATATTGTACGAGGCATTCGATATGAGCAGGGCCTCTAAAACGTGAGAGAAAGCATTCCTTGTGAATCTAGGTATCATTCCTAACATTTTGCAGGCGAGGTCAAGATGTGATAGGGACTCTTGAGTCAATCGCGGAGAAAGTTCTCCAAAAGACAGGATTCTTTCACAATGGAGATAGCAATTTTAATTCGCCGCAGATTCAAAACGGTGTTGCAAGGACAAATTGCATAGACTGTCTGGACAGAACAAATGCTGCTCAGTTCGTCATTGGTAAGCGTGCTCTGGGCCGGCAGCTTCAAGCAATTGGGGTCCTCGCCGGGAATACGGTTGAATACGACACTGACGCGGTGAATACCCTCACCCACATGTAAGTTCCATTCTGGAATTAATCTACTTAGATGCTGATTTGGGATAGGTTTCACGACCATGGAGATACCATCGCAATCCAGTATGGTGGATCACACCTTGTCAATACAATGTCAACATATAGGAAGATCAATCATTGGCAAAGCCACTCACGAGACATGGTAGAGAGCTTCAAACGTTACTATCACAACTCCTTTCTCGACTCTCAGCGACAAGAAGCTTACAACCTCTTCCTTGGAAACTATATATTCGCTCAAGGTCAGCCCATGCTGTGGGACCTAACAACTGACTACTACCTGCACCACGCCGATCCACGCGCATGGCTTAACAAGGGCCGTCGAGATTATATTAATTGGTATACGCCGTCCTTTCTCGAACCACGTGCTCTGCCAGCGTCCACGGAGCCGAACGTTGAATTATTGAGGAAAGGCGTTGGCCTCTTTGATGATTACTGGCTGGAATACTACCGCCCACTGGCTATCTCCTCCTTTCTAAAGATTTTCTCCTTTCGCCTCAATTCCCCTGCCCGCTACTTGCCAGACAGGTCCCTCCAGTCACGCGACTTCGACCTCTCCCCCTTCTGTCCACGCAAGCAGCCCCATGAGAACGAATCACCAGAGAAAAAACCCTTTCGAAAGGGTGTCACAATCGTCGATCCCAGCGAGACAGACTCCCAACGCCTTACCATCGCTGGCCGCCGTAACCAAGCACGCCTCGCGCCTCCTGCAACAAACGAAAGTAACTCACCCATCAAACAAAGCATCTTACGTGACCCTCACTTTAAAACCCAAATACTCCCATCCACAAGCTCAATGAGCATGTCTCTCTCAAACTCCAACTCTTCATTTAAACCTGCGGACAAGAGTCTTATGACCCAATGGACACTCGATCAGTTCTACACCAACTCCCTTAACCCCTCCGTCACGGATGCGGAGGCTTCAGAATACGAGCACTACATTTCCCACCCGCTCAATCTGCCCCTCGTTGTGTCTACAGAAACTCCCGAAGATTCCAATCTCGACTTCGTCGAATATCTCAGCATTACTGCCCCTTCCACCTTTGGTGCCTATAAATCAGGGCTCAGTGAAGGCGGAGTGAACGGTATTGGAGGTTCAGATGGAGATGGAGGACGCTGGGATGTCAGCGAAGAGGATATAGCGCACTATGCAGAATTCTTGACTGTCGCAGAGAACCCGCTAGATGTCAAAGAGGGGGATGGTGGGAAGAAGAGGTATAAGGCGTATCGGCAATGGTTGAGGGGGAAGAGTTTGTTCAAGCAAAGTAAAGTTGATCCGGAGTATCAGATGCAAGAGAGATAGATATGAGTTTGCATGCTATCTTTTCATCGACCAGTTTTGTAGGCTATCAGCAGTTTGGACTCGGTGTTGTGTATGGCTAGCGTGGGCATAGAGCATGGTTAGGTGATTCTCAGTGTTGGGTATTGATATTCTTTGCTAGAGATAATGCAACTACTCAATAATCTAGAGGTATATATTCCTCCTATACTAAGAATGTACGAGTAGCGCACATCACGATAAGCCTTCATGTGTTTTTACTCAAGTCAGGGTGATAGCCATCAAAGCTAACTGCAGCTTCCGTCTAGTGCTTAAGCAACATTGTAAGCAGTACTTCAAACATATCCTGCCTCATGTTAAAGAGCACGGTCACTCTTATAAGTGCATGCCTATCCTCTTCTGACTGACTAATAGCCTGACCTGTTGATGCATCACTCCATTTTGAGGTATCTTCATGCCAAAAATTCATAATTTTATCCGCCCTCCCGCCCCAGCATCGGGCCTTCTGTTCTCCGTAATATAACCATGAGCGACGGGATTTAATCCATGGCTCGCATTTTCTGGAAGTGGGAACGGTGGTTTTCGTAGCTGTTCTGTAAAAAATACTGGATGTCTGATAGCACTGTCATACCGATGTTGCATGAGATCAGTGACCCGAGACTGCAACATAGGCGCTTGAGGCATAGGGCCGAATGGAGGCATTGCCTCTAACTGATTCCTATGTTGACGTGCACCGGGAATTTCGGTTGGTTGCCGTATTTCTTGGGGAGGTTTGAAGCTACCGGACCGCTGCTGTTGAGAGCGAGTCTGTTGGTGGAGGTAGCTTGGTCCTGGCTGCGGCGGGTACTGCGGCAACTATTAATCATTAACTGTAATTAGAAGGGATATAGGTATGAGAAATATACCTTTGGTCGCGATGGCTGCAACACTGGAAGCATGCCAGGACGAGTTGGAGATGTTCATATAAGCTTTCGTGACGGTTGCTCGAAATGCTTCATGCCTCCACATGCCGAGGTCCATTGCCCGCGAGACGTCATTAAAATTGCTACTGCTACGGAAGACCATACCTTCTAAAGACGCCAATGGGAGCAGGGTATACAGAAATATATATTCGAAGTTTGTATGACTCAAGCTCAACTAACAAAACGAGATGCAAGGAACAGCTGCACTTTTCTTCGCTGCTTCAAAATGTTGCAGTTTCAATGCTTCTTATAGATTACTTAGCACGCCCATAATACAAATCTCCAACGGCACCTTTTACCGCCAGCATCCCGCATCGCGACCTCCGCCGGGGCAGGACGCTCCTCCAAATCTACCATTATTCCCTCAATTGACTCTATCTCTCCCTTCTTTCTCGTCACCGAACCAGCATTGGGCTATCCTAAGCCCTTCTTCGACCGTGAGGACTGCATTCCTCCAAATTCTCCGTGGCCAGTTGCTGTGCTTTCCGCCCACGGCTCGATCATACCCGTACCTCCTCTCTGACAAGATCGCCGCCAAGAACCCCAAATTGCGCTTTCCCGAGAGAGCTATAGAATATGTTGGCTTCGACGTGGAGAGGAAAGCGTTTGGGGGTGCATACCTAAGCGCTCGGTATGAGAGCCGTGTAGAAGAGACGGATTTCTCGTTGGCCCAATACCTGACTGGGATTACCGGACTTAATGTTGGAGAGGAGTACGTGAAAGAGCGCCTGCCGGATCAGGATGCAATGCTCCAGGTTGTGAAGGATCTTGAATTGGAGCCATACTTCCACAAACCTGTTAGTACTCTGAGTAATGGGCAGTCGAGACGCGCGAGGATTGGGAAGGCTTTGCTGAGCAAGCCCGAGATGCTACTATTGGATGCACCATTTAGTAAGATCGTCTTGTTATTAGTTCGGTAATTGACTAACTGTACTAGTCGGTCTTGATCCGTTTGTGTCGAAGCATATCTCCCAAGTCTTGCATGGGCTAGCTGAAGCTAATGCACCCCGCGTGGTGTTATCGTTAAGGCCTCAAGATGTTATACCAGGATGGATAACCCATGTTGTCTATGCAGGCGAGGACGGCAAAGTTGACGCCTTAGGGCCAAAAAGAGAGGTCTTTCAGTACCTTAAAGAACAGTATGAGTCAGTAGAGTCAACGTTAAGGAATTCTAAAAGAACAGAAGGGGTTAGTGCAGGTGAACACGCCGAACTAGATCCAAAATTAGTGGAAATCAGAAAAGTAGGACATCACATGTCCGAGAGAGGTGACTTCGATTTGGTATCTCAAGTCGATGAGCTTACCACTTCTCATAGTTCTGCGCTCAGCCGGGATGCGTATACGAAAATTGATGAGTCTCGAGTACCTATCGGCGACCTTCTCGTTGAGATGGAAGGAGTCAGAATCAAGTACGGGACCAACTCTATCCTTGGGAACTGGCAGCAAGACGTAGAGGGCTCCGTAAAAGACGGTCTGTGGTGGAATATTCACCGAGGGCAGCGGTGGGGTATATTCGGAGCAAACGGTAGAGTCAAACAGGTATGAGAACAGGCAAATCATGCTAATCTCTGAATAGGGTCCGGAAAGACCACGCTCCTATCCCTAATCACATCTGATCACCCACAAACATATTCTGCTCCAGTGCGTATCTTTCAACGCTCACGATTGCCATCGCCAGGTGTTCCCGGAATCTCAATCTTTGACATCCAATCTCGAATGGGCCACTCATCTCCAGAAGTTCACGCGCTCTTTCCAAAGGATCTCAGTGTTAGACGGACACTAGAATCTGCTTGGGCAGATACTCCATTGACTAAACCTGCGCTTAACTCTGAGGCAACTCAACGGGTTGAGGCGTGTCTGCGCTGGTTTAGGGCAGAATTAAATCCGCTCTTCGATGACGCTGAAGCACTAAATGACACAGAGTCTTCTTCCCTTGGGTGGGCCTCACACACCATATTTGGAGAGCTCTCGTTTTCGGCTCAACGTGTCGCGCTCTTCCTCCGCGCCACCATTCGCAACCCTGATATCGTAATACTAGACGAGGCATTTAGCGGCATGGACGACCTTGTCCGGGACAAATGCTTATTATTTCTAAGCAGAGGCGAGAGCATGACGCTGCATTATCATGATACGGGCCCCAGGCCTATAGAGAGTGAGCTCTCTCGTCAAGGCAAAGTGAGCGTTCCAGGCCTCCAGGATCACCAGGCGTTGTTATGCGTTAGCCACAGTCACCAGGAAGTCCCAGGCTGTATAAGAGAATGGATATGTCTGTCTGAGCCTGGAGCGGGGCCGCCAAGATTTGGGCGTCTGGATGGGCCCGTAGAGTTGAGCTATGAGCGCTGGAATAAGATTTGGAATTGGCCTACTGGAAAGCCGTAGAACAGCGGGGTATTTGAGTGTTGTGTTATAGAAAAATGGCACTTATTAAAGGTGTTTCGAGAAAGACTAAAGACACCCTGAGGGAACCTTCAGCGCACGAGCATCTAGGCACATAGGGTCCAGATGGAGGGGACCAGTCAGATGTCCTCCGCATTGGGGGTTTGCTGGGGTTTGCTGGGTGCCTCGTTGGGTGCTAAACTAGCGAACTCCTACAATACATAGTCTATAACAAACGGTCGTGGTCCTGGATAATGTTGGCGGGTTTTACTGGATCCGTAGTGCACTCTAGGTAATAGGCTAGATTAGTACAGTTATGCTTATTTGTGTGCTAGTTCATATTACTGTAGTAACTCTACCTCCGTTTTAGAGGGTTCTGCTGCCGCTTTTAGCAGTTCTTGCACCTAAGTATTAAGACTTATTGGAAGATGTAAGACAAAGACTCTGCTTATAACTCTGCTTAGTTATCTACATAATGTAGAAACTGTGGTGCGCTATAACCTATGCTCTACCCTAGCAATGCAACACCCAACCGGCTACCTTAGTAAGGGCCTCAATTACACCATTATACGGCAACGCTTTGCCTCTTTGACGCAGCCCTCTATGGTGAGCTGTCTAAAACGCGTCACAGGCCCTGCTAAGAGCTGTGGTGCCGTCGGTTAAACTCTGGTTGAGGTTCGCTCTAAGCTCTGTGATAAATGTCTGAAAGACAGCGGCTATATCCACCGGGATATTAGCCGATCCTTTTGCCTTCTATGCTGCGCCGGCATTAAGGACAGAGATACTAGTAGTTGCCGTCCTGGACTATAGAGTATTAGCTTGCGACTATATAAGGAAGTTAGACACTTACTAAGACACGAGATTTCATTGATAGTTACTCCGTAAAGATTAATTAGAACATTCTCGTCACGTCGTTGGTGGATGGTATAAAGTCTTGCATTGGTAACCGCATCACCCTTATAGGCGGCTACATTACCGTTTCTAATTCTGGTACGTCCTTCATCAGTAACGTCCCGCCGGACATCTCGGCGATAGACACCGATAAATCTATGCTTCGCTGAGTACCTTAAGGCACTCCATGAGGGTTGATTAAGTGTACATAATTAACTTAGTAAAAACAATTCGGGGCACACCTGATTAATCTATCACGCATATTCTGCAAATCTTTCTTCTGGAGCCCGTCGACGAGGCGTTTGGTGTTCCCATTCCTGGTACTCCTTGAGATCGTTTGTGTTGAAATGGACGATCAAGGGGAGTCAAAAGTAGGAAGGTATACATCAATAATTAGGTGGCTGGTAACAGCCACCCTATATTGGGCCTAGCCATCCGATTCTCAACAATTTGGCGTCGGAGCGAACCCTTTTAGGACGGGAAGAATTGTGCCACCGGTGTTTTGGATGAGACGACAAGTGATGGGATGCTCTTTTCTCCATCTGCTAGTGGGGAGGAGGTTGAGATGGTTCTATTTTAGCTCAAGTATTAAGCCAGCATTGGGATATTTGCGCCGATATTCCTTCGGGCTACTCGCTGGATAGTACGGTTTTGTGGTCTGGTTCGTCATTACTGTAAAGCCTATGGCAGTGAGTGGGTTACGAATGTATTAAGAACGAGCTCTCGGGGTAGGATATTTAGCAGTTGTAATCCCGCTGACTTAATTCAATGTTAAGGCGCTGACTTGCGTAGCAAGTCTACTGAGTAGCTTAGATTGCCTTTGAAGAAACGATTAAGGGCAATAGTTTGTAAAGCGTTATTAATTCCCCTCCTTGATGATTATATAATACAAGCTGCATTTTCTCACTCAAAGACAGGGTTGCATATCAATCAACGAAGTTTCAATATTGAATTAAATTAATTGCCAAGACTTAATCAATTCAACCAACTGAGAGTTCGCTGGCTTGGCAACCTAATCAATCTAGAGGCCCTGATTGAATTGAATTGATTGATAAATATTGAAGCTTTTGATATTATATAGATATTACTAGAGTGATTTTATTTTTCTTAGTCTCCCTTACTAAAAAAGTTTACCCGAGCATCACTCGTTGTTTACACCGTCATGTCCAGCAGATTCTTCGAGCCAACGTAGCGTGCTTTCCCCTGCATCCTGCTAGCTTGGCTTCCCTCCGTATCAAGAAGTGAAAGAAATGTCGATCAAAGCCGCATTCGATGAAAGATGCGGCCTCTGTGGACTGCAACTGCTTTGTCCTTGAGCCTTGCGTGCCGTGCCAAGGCACACCCACGATTCGCTGGCGTTTATGATAGCTGCAGATTGTTTAATTAAAATTGTCAAGGCAGTGACTAGGCTGGCATGGAATACATACTCGTATATGAAAAGGCTCTATGAGGAAGAATCTAGTTAAGGGTTATCTCAGGTGCCCCAGACCCTCGTTGAGGAATTCGCCTCTCACTTTATGAATATTATACAATTCTGTCATAAAATTCTGCCAAGGAAGGTACCGTGCGCAAGCGATCTAGCCAATTAGAGCACGTGTGAGGCAATTCCTCTCCGAGGGTCTGAGGGAAAATGGTTGCGTTTTACACCCTTACACCTTATAGTTTTCTTATGCTTTTAAGATAGAACTTCCCCACTACAGCTTATTTTTCCCTAAGATTGGGTGAGCTACTTTTTAGCTATAATAAGAAGTAGCTTACCCAATCTTAGGGAAAAATAAGTTGTGGTGGTAAAATGCGATTGAGGTTCCAATATAGCTGGTTGGGTGGATACGGGTTCAAAAACACGTCTTTAAACTTTAAGGCTGTACTTCGCCCCCTAATACGTTAGTTAGCTAGTTTAATTAATTAGAATATATTAGTAGGAGAGATTATAATGTAAATGCATCGCGAACTGTAGCAATAGCTGCTGAATTAACCCTAATATAGCTATTTGAATTTGACATACGTTGGAAATGGTATACGAGTTGCACCAAACACGTGCCCATAAGCTCTCAGACGCTTCGCTTGACTCAGCATGCTCAGACCAAGAAACCGATGAATATCCGCTGCGCGGATAATCGAATATCCGCAAGCTAACCTATTCGATCGATCCATCTGTTTCTTAGTCTGAGCCACTTTAGCAAGCTTTTGAAAGCCGAGCCGGTCTGTTTATATAAGGTAAACCATTAACTTTAACGAAATTAATATAAGCAACCGCCACGTCTATTATCCTATTAATTCCTACATTAGAATTGCCTTAATCAGCTCTCTAATTAATGGATTTTCTAGAACTAACTGCTAGCCATAGGCGCATCTAAAAGGCGTTAAAGAAACCCCTCTATTTCGTCTAGCAGGAGCTAGTCTTCTTAAGCTTTTAATAATAAACTACCCTCTCTATTAACTAATACCGCTAGAGGATTAAGAGATACAGCGGATATAGTGCCTGAGGGCATTAGCCGTCTTATTCTACCCCCATTGTCTCCCCTATCGTCTCCCCCGTTATCTCCCCTATTGCTATCCGCAGCTTAATAACGGTCCTTAATAGCCTACTTACTACTACTAAACTATATAGATCCCCAAGAGGATAAAGAAGTAGGAGTTAATAAAATACCTATAATATCCGTAATATCTACTAAGAAGATATCCGCTGCAGAGAAGGTCTAGGTAATTATTAACCATCTTAGGCTATAGTGGATATCTATAGGAGACCTAGCGCTTAAATGAATTATAATAGCTAAAGGTTTATATAAGGCACTAAAGAAAAAAAGAGTAAAAGAGCTCCTTAACAAACTCCTAGAGGATGCTAATATCCTAGATATCTATACTAAAGAGATAGAGAAGTACGGTATAGTAGGTGCTAGTATTACTCTTACTATCTAGGGAGAGCTTAAAGAGCTAAGGGAGAAAGAGTTACTATTTAGCAGCTTTAACTAATATACGGATATTAAGTAGCTTAACCTTAGGCAGTGCTATTAAGCCGTAAAGACTTACGCACCTATACTAGAGTATATAATTACAGCATATTAAGAGAATTAACGTAAATATTCTTTGTATAAAGGCCGTGCGGTTCTAATAGCTTCTACACTTATATTTAACCTTTTATAAAACTCTATAAACTATATCCTATAGCTACTAGGGATATATCTCTAAGCCAACGGCGTTAAGCGCTATGTGCTTTCTGTGCTCTATAGGCTTAGATTAATTAATGGTTATACTATTTTAAACCAGTAGAAAAAGCGGATAGCCTAAAAATTAAGGTTTAGCCTATAATCTCTATGGTATAGGTATATACTAACCTACATATAGGTAAAAATCCGCTTAATAGGTGCAGCTTCTAATACTATTATTATCTATAATAACTTTGACTACCTCTAATAAGTTTAGTATTAAATACTTAGGGATACTAGGATGTTCTATTTGCGTATAACTAGCAAGCTTATTTTTAGTATAAGTATACCTAATAGTGGGCTTTGATAGAGCATGCTTTATACGGATATTCTAATTAAATTCTTAGATATTATAGAGGCTCTAGGTAATTTACAAGATAAGATATAGAAGTAGATCTTAATAGCTTTAATCTATAAAGCTATTATAGAGGCGTACCTAGGCCTTAATATATTACTTAGTAAAAACCTATAGTTTAAATATCCATGTATGCCTTTTATTAATATAATACCTGCTATATAGACGTCTAAGTTTAACCTAGGACCTATTATAACTAAAGAGGCTTTTATATCTAAAACCTATAAGGTACTAGACGATATTTTTCTCTATTAAATAAATCTATAACGTACTGATAAAGTATTTAAGGAGCGACTGTTTCTAATCTATAGTAATTAAAAGACTGTAAAGCTTATTCGGTTATATTAGGGAGAACGTACTAAGTTAATATCCGCCTATAATAGCCTACGTTAGGCTCTGCCTATTCTAGCTCTTTAGCACCTAAAGCTAAACTACCTATATATAGTTATACGGTATTACTATAGTGGCAAGCAATTAGCCTAAGAGTACTTTATACTATACACCTATATAAACCACTTAGGTTGAAGAAATATCCTAGCCAAGTATACGCCGTTTTATTATATAGAGGAGCTAATTCTCTATAGCTTCGACGCTTATATTATAGCATTACTCCATACTTAGATTAAGGAGTCTTATAACACTAAGTTGCCTATAAATATTAAGCAGTACCTTAAAAGCCTATCTCCGCAATATCTATTAGCAGTAGTTAAGAATATCCGCATAGCGGTTTTCGGTTAGGAAGTCTCTTAGGCGGCTAACTATACTAGCTAGCCTACGGAACCACGGCAAAAGGGTTACCTTAAGTAGGCTAGTAGTACTATATCCTTATAAATACTTCCTAAGCCTACTAATACAGAGTTTCTAATACACGTCCGCTTTTTATAACTGGTAGAGACGTATAAGGTTCTTAAGCACGCTATTAAGCTTATAGATATTAGCCTACTTAGCCGCATACTCCCCTGCATTTATATTTATTTCGTAGGTAGTTAAAATAAAAACTATCTACTAGAGATATTATATTTCTTCTAGTTAACTTTAATAAATACTTGTTCCCCTAAGCTCTAGTAAGCTATCTTAGTAAATAGTTTAGTAAATATCCGCGGTAAATAGAATAGTTACTACCTAATAGATCTTAATAATAAGCTACTTAATAGGGAGCTAAAGCAGCTTATATATACTTATAGCAATTTAATATTTAACCTAGACTTACTCTTTCGCTAAAGTATTTATATAACTAATTATATAGGGCTACTACGTATAAAGTTTAAGATTATATTTAGTAAACGGATATCTACTTAACATACTATTAAATCTCCTATAGCGGATATTTAATTGCTTGCTAATACAATTGCTAAAGGTTCTATTATCTGCCGTTAGGCATAGCGAGTAAAGATAAAAGCGCCGCCTCTACTATAACTAGGTATTAAATGACTTAATTAATCTATCCTTAATAAGTTTAATTCACGGCTAGGCGGTAATCTTTCCGCTATATTTAATAAGCTTAATCTTTATAATAATAATAATAAGCTAGATAGCTTCGTACTCCCTACTAACTTTACTTAAACCTAGCTTTAACCTATATATGAGTTTCTTAATAAGTAATATAAGATATTAGCTATAAGCTATTACTACAACCATTTAATATCCGCTATAGTTAGTAGCACTAGTATATATTTCTAAGTAATTAATATTATTAATTAATTAATCTATTTAGTTCCTAGGCCGCGCTTACTAGGGGTATAGGGTATAAGGGGAAGGGGGGGCGTTATCTTAATAGATATTAGCTACTATAGTTGTAATATCCGCTTAGTGGATATAAGGTAAACTTACCTAGTATTAGCTAACCCCGCCTAATATTAACTAACCTCACCTAATATTAGCCCGCTATATACTAATTAGCGTTACTATTAATTTCCTATAATACTCTTCGCATATATTTACCTCTATTTAATTACGCTAACCGCCTTTATAGTACTAATAAAGATATATCTAACTAGTGGGTTATTAGCGGTATAAATGTATCTAACGGCTAGTATAAGGGTAATAATAGAGAAGTAGGAGCTAGAGACCTAAGAGTTGGCAAAGGTATAGGTATATCCTCTTCCTAAGTTATTAGTAAGAGGTCTATAGCTGACTGTTAACTAGCCTATAATATATTAGCGCTATAGTAAGGCGCTAATTGCTACGGCGCTAATATTTTAAATCTCCTATCTAAAACCTGCGAAGCCTGTATAAAAGCCTATAATAAGCGCTTATCCGTAGCAGCGTGCTACTCTAACACTTAGGAAAACCGCTCTAATATCTATATAATTAACCCAGAAGAACCTAAAAGTTGCCCTATTTCTTTCTGTTTTTACTTTTATTCCTTATCTACTAAAAGCTTAATAAGGGACGGAAGCTCCTTACCAAGGATATTAGGATCCTATTTAGGCATTGCTTACCTTAATAATACCATATTTAGAACCTACCTTATATTATAAAGGTAATAAAGCTGCTTATCTAGTATAATATAATTAACTATAGGCGTTTATAATATATCCTAATACCTAGCCTCCACCCATTATATAAACCACTTCTGTATATTACTTAATATAGGCTCCTAGCGGGTTTTTGCAATATCCGCACTATAGCTAGTACGGATATTATACTTATAATCTATAAATATTACTAGGTTACAGTTACTGTAATATAAATCTTTACTAATAGTAAACTGTGGGTCTCTATAGTGTATAAGTTATATTACTTATAAGTATACCTAATCCTCATTAACTAGCCACTATAGGGTAAATGGCAGTTTACTACATAACTGCGCATTAGTTAACCGCTTCTTTAGGCGTAGGGTTAGTACGATAAGCTCTTTAGGTAGGCGTACTATAGAACTACTAGGGCTTAACCTATGCCTGCTTCTTATATCTACTAACTGCTTAGTACTAACTAACGCTATAGATAAAGCATCGCCCGCAATATCTGCAGTCTCTATATTTTATCGCCCGCGGATATTATTACGCAGCGCGCTTACGCAAAGATCGCCTATATACTAAGGTTATATATGCTTAGAACCACCTAATTTATTATAAGAACCCCGCCAGCGGCTCTTAACTATAAAGATTGCTTCGCCTAAGAGGCCTTCTCCTTAGCCTACCTGGCCAAACCGCTATGCTAATATATTATAGGATTTATAGCGAGGCATTCTATATTGGATTAAACGGTAGATATCTGGGATATCTGTACTATATGCTACTACATCTAATATAATAAAAATTTAAATTTAAGACGTTAGGTGCGCGTATTTGGCGTATAAGCGGTCTTTATTAATATCCGCAAGCGTTATATAGTAGCTCTGTACTGCTTCTCTAGCAATAGCAGCATTATAGCCGCGATAGATTAACTAGCTACGAATAGTATTATAATAGGCAGCTATCCACTCCTTAGAATTAAAGAAGATGATTGTCTTTAAAATTAGCTAAAGTTAATTAAACTATTAGCGGTATATCTACTGTGTGGATATTAAGCGGCTTCTTAATTACTCGCCTTCTCCTTAATTACTATTACTAGCAGTATACAAATACACTAGAGTAGTAGCAATAGTAAAGTAAAGAGCTTAAAAGTCCTTCTTCTTTAGCGCGGTTATAACCCTTTATATAATCTTTAGCTCCGGCCAATTAATTAGGGTTTTAATAACTTATATATTAGGTTTAAACCTAGCTAGCTTATATACAGTCTAAAATATAAATAGGTCTAGTATTACAGTATATATAAACTAAGGCTTATTAACTAAGACTAAACGTATTTTAAAGAGTTGTGTATACGCTATACAGAAGGTCTCTCCCTAATTAGTAAGTACATCGGGAAAATATAGTACCCTTTCAATGGCCTTAATGGCTGGTGGTTGACGCAATTGGCGCGCAGTTGAGGTCATTTGGCAACTCGACCGACTAGCCTATGTCGTGTTTTTTTGACACGCAGCCTGTGCGCAGCCTGCGCGCAACCTGCCAGCAATCTGCGCATTTGGCAACTATAATTATATTTACCTCTTTTATACTAATAGCATATTTTAAATAAATAAAAGCTACTTTAAAGCTATTTATAAGGCTAGCAAAATAAATATTATTATTTTAGATAATTTAATA
>Ga0307515_10003112_pt1 | contig 35092 bp, 33 predicted proteins | sample 17_EM_MG_FD_194513 | JGI IMG/M metagenome (GOLD analysis project Ga0307515, IMG submission 194513) | Populus trichocarpa ectomycorrhiza microbial communities from riparian zone in the Pacific Northwest, United States - 17_EM | ecosystem: Host-associated > Plants > Roots > Unclassified | place...
ACCTAGTTGGGAAGCAAGTTTGATGTGGTGCTCCCGTTGCCACGCAGATTTACCGCCGAGCAGGGATCTAATCCCTGTCTTTCACATAATTTTTCGTGCAGACGGCTCTGGTCCTAAGCCTAAGTCTCGTACTTCTAGTTCTTGTCTTTCACGCTCTTGGTTACCTGGCTGGTGGTTTTCTGAAATATCAAAACAGTGGTGTAATACAATCATATGTATTGTATGCTGAAAGGCTGCTAGTATCTGTGTATAATCCTTTGGCTCCAGATATTGATACTGGTTTTCTTTTATGGATTCAATTGCTAAGAAATGAACCATGATACTATCATATTCTGAATTGAATGTCCTTGATATTTGATACTGATTAGTAATTTCTCTGTAATTGTTATGATTCATAAGGAATACCTTTGTTGGATAATTGCAATCATCAGTTCCATCATTTTGGAATCAATAATCTCCAGGTCTATATCATCTTTCAGGTAAAGAGAATATCTCCATGAACTGAGTGCTTCCTGTACTTCACCTGAACAGCACACTGTTGTAAGTTTCTTCAGAAGAACCTCCTCAATATTCAAACCTGTCACATTTTGCTGCAGTGACTCAAGATCATGTATATAGACCAGTAGCTTCTTCCACCACCGAGTATATCGTGTCCAAGTGGTGTCATTCTGAACTGCGGTGAAAGGCCTCTCTGAGGGACATGATGGATCTGGGCTTTCAGTCCAATCCAGATATGTTGGGTGAATCTGAGATGGTAGTTGATGTAGCCTGTTAAAGACTCTATCAAAACTTGAGAACAGGATAGCAAGATGGTGCCCATGTTCTTTGCCTGGTGGTGGCATGTCAATCCTTCTCAGTAGAACTGATCGATCCATTCCAGCAAGGTGTTTTGTCCAACCTGTCTTTTTCAGCCAAGGGGATTGATCCATTTCTCCCAAGTTCTCAGATGTAACTTTGTTAGTATTCTCAACTAATTGATCCAGCTGATCATGTTCAGACACCAGCTCATCCACAAAAGATACCAACTGCTGCTCAGATGGTTCAACTGTCACGGCGCAAGAAGGTACGAAGGTACTCGGGAAATATAGAAGAAAGATACGGAAGGTGTGGAAGGAATTGTGTTACGAAAAGGCGGAGATGTTGGAAGACGTGGAGAAAGCGGCGAGATGGTGGCGGTATAATTTAGTATAGATAAAGAAGTGAGTTGAGGTGTTGCGACGTCAGGAGAGGTGGCGTGGTTGTTACGATAAGGAATAACGGAGTGGTGTGTAAGATCATGGGATGAGATTCGGATGGTATATCGGAGCATGAAGAATGGTTCGAGGGTGGCAGATGAATTGTATATAAAGAGAGTGTTGATAGTGTTGGAGGATTTCCTTTTCTTCTCTCTTTACTCGTTCTCTTGTATAGCAAACAATAGTCCGACTTTGAAGTCTATTTTGATTCTTGTCCCTCGATACGCACTTCGAGTTCAGTCCAGCAACATTCACATCACCTGCGTCCGACCCCGCCCGTTACATCAACAGAGTCAGATAGGGGATAAACTTTCTTGACGACAAAGTATCGGGACTTTGTTGAAGAGAACAAGGTTTGAACCAGACATGCTTGCTGAAGTCTCGTATCATTGTGTCTTTCCCTGCAGTGTGTCTTCATCCACTTTGCACTCTGGACAATGAATGAACACCCACTGACAGTGCAGATAAATCCTTGGTGTATTGCGATATGGGGAATAGCAGGAATGGAATCAACTGGCAGTTGAATCAGAGATGGATCAATGTGTTCCAACTGATCCAATAAGCTCCCCAGTTGAATCCTGCTGAAATTGAACATCTTGTGGATACCACGGAAATGGGAGATAAACTTGGATGGTTGAATTCCTATCTGGCAATCTTTGCAGATGATAACCCGGAATTTTGAGCAGTATGAAATTCCCAATGTTTCAAGATCTGGAATCTCAGAGCCTCTTCCAACTGCATAGTCCCACTTAGTATTAGTATCAATAGCAATCAATTACACTATAACAAATGATATGATAGTAATACCACTGATTTGATGAGTTGCTGGTACTATACTTTCTTCAAGCAGTGGAGAATTTTCTGTTGCACAATGTTAGTATTTGGCCAGACATTTTTAGACATATATTGTAGTAGTATATCTTACCTAGGATTGTTGCTACAACAGTTAGAATATAGATAGTATCAGTATTATTTGGAGCTATATACGTCATTTTGTTTAATGTTGAGGTGATAATACCTGATGGCTCAGTATGTCTGTTTGAGTCTTCTTGAATCCCTTTGGAAATGTTTGATGCTAATACTAACTATTTAGTATCATGATTTAATGTGACTACGTAAATACTGAATATATTCACATACACTGAGTGGTAGTTGGACCAACTATGATCATCATTAGCTAGTACTTCTATAGTTTTGGACAATATATTTCCAATACTAACCTTCCAGAGTAATTGGTTTGGAGTGAATCTTTGCATGCTTTCTAATTCCTGTTGGATTTGCAGACTGATAGTTTCCACATGGACAGTGAAATTGATTATCATGTTCAGAACGTAGAATTGATTCAAACTGGGAATCCTTGAATGTTATTTGAACTTGGGGCTGGTGATGGGTACTATCATGAAATTTTTGAATGACATTGATAGTCGTATTGCACTTTGTGCAGAAGCCTCTGCCGGAGCCAGACATTTGCAAATACTAAAATTGCATTAGTAATTAATATATTATGGGGGAATTTATAAAAATATACTTGTGGCAATGGAGTCCCAATTGCAATAGTGGGATTGAAATTGAATGATAATGAAGGTTTATTCAAGTGACGGGAGGCTACAAATTGTTGGTTGAGATTCACTGAAAAGTGTTTCGATACTAGCGATTTTGTTTCGTGGCGAACACTTGCACTGGGGGTGGTGGTAGTATATCTGAATTGGTGAATGGGGAAGTTCCAGACTTATAAGGAAATCAAACTAACATGGATTGTATTAATAATATGACAGTATAGATATAGTTTCAATATGCATAATATGACTCTTATTACCAAGTTGTGTACCCAGCATTGTATAAGCTAATGAATCACCAGAAACACAGCCAATTGAATTGATTTGTATAAGTATAAAATTAGTGATAATTATAATTCATGTCCTGTTTGTATAAGGAATTATGATTTAGGTTTCATTAAACGATAGTGGCTGGGTATGGAAGGAGTGTGTGTTATTGGTTCATATATACTGTATGCCCTCGAAGGAGTGTATATCAGGTTTTAATATCCTGTCTACCTTGTGTCAAAAACAAATTGAATAAAGTGTGAACAATACACAGTATGAATTGTGTATTGAGAATGCAATAAATCGTTGACAGATATACCACGAACCTTTGAATTATAACGGTAAAGAAGATATCGGATGCTTTACAGCTGGCAACACATAGTGTGGGTGGGTTAGTACCCAGTCTGATCCCCTGTCATGTTTTTATGTAGTTGCTTTGACATTCCTCACCATGCTCAACAATTAATAAACAAGTCATACATTTCTCAAGCTGAAAGATAAGTGGTAACTTCTCTTTATGCTTCTCTCTCAAGACTGGTATTTAGTATTTCTCTCCAATAGAAGACTCTTGATAGTTAGTACCACCTAGTAAGGAGAGCTATTAATGCTGGCAAAATATAATTTGGGTGGGGTACAATACCATCTTATCATCTCATACATTTCTCAGTATTTCCTGTTATATTACACAGCAGAGTCAATAACTACTTCACAAATATTGCGATTCTAAGTATACACATTTGTTTCTCACTGCATATCATGCTTAGGATGGAAGCCTCCTGGGTAGTTTTGCAATGTAATACGAGATTGTTGAGAAATTGTATCCAGTGTTCAGTGAGCTACCACAACTGGTGTGAAATAATCTGGATTGAATACTGCTCCATCTCATTAGCCGGTGCATTGTTTGATATTTTCAATCATATTCCTCTGAGAAATGACTAAGTACTCAACAAAACAATCTACTCGCAGTTTGAAACTTATAAATAGCTTCTCTTTCTACTGGATGCCTAGGCCATGAATTCAGTATTTCTCTCTGAGGTAGAATTCTGCATAAGTACCACCAGGACATAACATGCAGCATTGGAGCTGGCAAGAATTGTGATAGGTAGGATAACACTCAATGGCACCGCCATGTACAGTTTTTAGTATGTTTCTTCAGATTGCTTTGGAAAATCGAAAACTGACTCAATCCTTCAGGCTATCGTCAGTATAAAATTGGTTACTAGCTTCACGTTAAACTTACTGCAATCGCCTTGGATTCAGTATTTTGCACCTGCTTTGGATTTTCGATAAATAGCACAAATGGGTGGCACCAAGTATTGTGGCTGGCATGATATTTTGTGTGTTGCGTACTACGCAGTGTCATTAACCAGCGAAATATTTAGTATTTGCATTGACATTTTGCTCCAATGTTAACCGCTATACTACAAAGAATCCCTCTTTCCGACTGATGATTATTTTTCAGCTTCTCCTCATACTGCTAACTGAAACCAGGTGTTAAGTATTTCTCTTCAAAACAAGTTTTAAGATGAATTGTGGCAGCAGGTACGAGGAATTATTGATGCAGGCAAGACATCATAGCTGGGGTACGACTACGGTATCTCATTACATGGTGCATTAATTAGAATATACATTCATTGTTTGTTCCAAAATCAAACACTATACAACAAATAATGCCTCTTTCAGGCTGAAAATTCATTTTCAACTTCTCTTTATACATCTAACTAACACAATAGATTTAGTATTCCTGTTCAACACAGAATTTCAGATAACCGGCAGCAGCAGTGAAGGGGAACAATTGTGGCAGGTAAGATGTATCGTGGGTGGGGTTCTAGTCTGCTATCTCATCACCAGCATCAGCAAAAAACATTTCCGTCCGGGCGGAATGGCTCCGTCAGAGTGGACGCGCTCCGTCAGAGCCGTCAGAGCTACCCTGGTGGCAGACTACTCCGCGCCCAGCGCCAAAATGACACGTCGCGTTGCATATCGCCCTCCGATCGCCGTTTCGCCATTTCTTCTAGCTCTGTCGGTATCCTATTCTAAACGAACACTGTGGTGTTGTAGCCAACTGTGACCATACGTCGGAATAGGTTCATTGGGTACATCAGCAAAATGTAAATCGGTCTGGAAGCCACGTGCAGGGTTCCATCAGCACAAGGCATTTCGTCTATCATATTCGTCTTTGTTACAGTCACAAGATTTGCTACCTCATAATAGGGCAAGCATTATTTAAGTATCTCTATATATATACATACGGTCAATCTGGCCACAGATGGTAGTCGAGCATAATCGGAGGAGAACCTGGAGACGCCAATTGAGAGCACCGAGAAATGCACCACTTGGAGGCCGTTGTGGTGATACGACGGTGCTAGACGCCAGTGAGCCCACCATCGACATTCCGCCACACCTCTCGCGACATCCGCACGGAATTTGTGAGAAAGAACGGTTCTAGCTCGTGGAGCCTAGGAAGAAAGTGTGAAGACATGATACTACCCGGCCGTGAGAATCCACGCAATTGCGTGGATCCAGATGAGATGAACATGAGATGATGTCTATCTACCCCGGGGTCTCTTGAATATGTACTCCCCGTCGCTCAGTCCACCTCCGTTACCCCTGTATCTCCGTACACCCGCCGTCGCTCATTAACGATGTACTTGGAGGCCGTGATCGAGCGAGTTGAGAGATGCACTTGGAGGCCGAGATCGAGTCAAATCTGTGATACACTCCGAGGCCGTGATCGAGTGAGTTTGGACATGCACTTGGAGGCCGAGATTGAGTGAACACAGAGATGCACTCCGAGCTGTGATCGAGCGAGTTTAGAGATGCACTTGCAGCAGGCTATCATCGAGGGAGATTAGATACTTGGAGGTGGTCGATCTAGAGGCGGTTGATGGGAGGCGCGCCAGGTGCTGAGACTCTATTCATCGATTAGTAAACTCGGATCGAGTGAACTCAGAGATGCACTTGGAGGGCACGATCGAGTGAACTCAGAGATGCACTAGGAGGCCGTGATCGAGCGAGTTTGGAGATGCACTTTGAGGCCGTGATGGAGCGAGGTTGAAGATGCACTTTGAAGCCGTGATGGAGCGAGGTTGGAGATGCAATTGGAGACCGAGATTGAGTGAACTCAGAGATGCACTGGGAGGCCGTGATCGAGCGAGTTTGGACATGCACTTGCAGGCTATGATCGAGCGAGATTGGAGGAGTACTTGGAAGCGGTCGATTTGGAGGGAGGCGCGACGGCAGCTGAGTCTCTATTCATTGCTCAACATGTAATTGTGGGAATGTAGAGAGTTGAGTACAACAACCTCCGCCGAGAGATGAGAAACTGGCTGGGAGCGGGAGACTGTCAATCTTGGGATGATGCTGTACTTGATGTATGCTGCACTCGGAATGGAGAGATAGAGAGGGATGACTTAACTTCGTGTTCTCAGGTGATGGTAGAGTTGAGCACAAGAAAGAGAGAGATCAGAGGAGATGGGGGAAATCATCATGAGAAACTGGGACTTAAGAGAATTTCGTGTGCGAGTCAATTTACCATCCCAGATACAGCAGGTACGAGTCCCGATCCGGCGGGTAATAACACCAATACGAGGTCTTCTAAACCCAATCAGGCAAGTCGTACCCCTGATTTCTCAGGTCCGCTCGTATCCTCCACATCGTTCTCATCTTCATCCCCCATCTCTCTTTCTCGTCCACAACTCTACCATCATTGCAAGAACACAAAGTTAAGTCATCCCTCTCTATCTCCCCATGCCATCATCGTGAGTTAACACCGAGTGCAGCATACGCCGAGTGCAGCATACGCCGAGTGCAGCATACGCCGAGTGCAGCATACACCGATTACAGCATACACCTAAGATTGTCTGTCGTCCCTTCATTCTCTCGATTTCATAAGAGCTCATTCCCACGGTTCCGAGTCAACTAACCGATGAATAGAGTCTCAGCACCTGGCACGCCTCCCATCAACCGCCTCTAGATCGACCACCTCCAAGTACTCCTCTAATCTCCCTCGATCATAGCCTGCTGCAAGTACATCTCTAAACTCGCTCGATCACAGCTCGGAGTGCATCTCTGAGTTCACTCAATCTCAGTCTCCAATTGCATTTCCAAACTCGCTGGATCACGGCCTCAAAGTGCATCTCCAAACTCGCTCGATTACGGCCTCCAAGTTCGCACGATCACGGCCTCCAATTGCACATCCAAACTCGCTCGATCACGGCCTCCAATTGCATCTCCAAACTCGCTTGATCACGGCCTCGGAGTGTATCTCTGAGTTCACTCGATCTCGGCCTCCAAGTGCATCTCTCAACTCACTCGATCGCGGCCCCCAAGTACATCGTTAATGAGCGACGGCGGGTGTACGGAGATACAGGGGTTACGGAAGTGGACTGAACGACGGGGAGTACATATTAGCTATATAGATACATAGATACATAGATACATAGATACATAGATGAGAATACAAACTGAATGCATAAGTTTTGAAAATCGTTGAACGATAAATAGTAGCTATGATTGAACATCGCCAGGTGTTGTGTAAACGGCTTCAGCATAACTGCAGCCCCTGCGAAGAGTGTAACACACGTGTCCTTCTGATGGTGCGTAAACGTCACCACAAAGTAAAGGAGTACGTATGCAACGCAAACTTTCGCCTGGGCGACGGGCAGCGTGTGATTCTCCGTCAGAGGGTACGAGGTTCCGTCAGAGCCGTCAGAGCCGTCCGGAACACCCAGGTGTTTCTGACGGAAATTAGAGTTGTTGCTGATGTGGTGCATTAAATTGTATATTTATCCATTGTTCACTCCAAAATCAAACACTATGCCACCAATAATCTCTCTTTCAAGCTGAAAATGCATTTTCAGTTTCTCCTGATATTTGTAACTAAAACCATGTATTTAGTATTTCTCTTCAACTTAGGATTTTAGATAAACAGCAGCAGCAGGGACGGAGATCAATTGAGGCTGCTTAGATATATCATGGGTTGTATACTCCGCCATCATGTTACTGGCTGAATTGATTGCAATTTTCACGCAATGTTCTCTCCAGAATTGAGCACTATGGAACACATACTGCCTCTTTCAAGCTGAAGATTTCTATTCTGCTTCTGTTGATACTTATGGCTACCACCTTGCATGTAGTATTTTTCTCTAATGCGAGATTATTAACTGATAGTATCAGGTGGTAATGGGAACTTTTTTACCTGCCAAGTAATATTTTGGGTGGGGTAAAACTCTATCTCAGCTCCTGGCGCATTTTTTAGTATTTTCCTTCCTGTTTCTCTGCAAAGTCAACAACTACTTTCCACACAATGTGATTTTCAGTCTGAATATTTGTGAGTAGCTTCTCTTAATACATATCTCTCATGCCTTTTATTTATTTTTACTCTCTAATGCAGGATTTTAAATAATAAGTACTGACTGATAGGGTGATGTTTTTAAGCTGGCATGATATATTTGTGGTGGGGTACCACTCCCAACTCATCACCTGTCGCAATTTTTGCTGAATTTTTACACTTTCCACAGCGCAATCAATAACTACTCCACAACTAATGCTATTCTGAGTCTGAAATTTTGTTAGCAGCTTCTCTTGATACTTATCTCCAATCCCTTTCAATTATTTTTTCTCTCTATTTTACTATTGTGGATATATTATGCTGTATGTTAATGTGTATGTTGCAGGCTGGCGAGATTTTTTTTGGTGTGGGTGGTGCAACCCAAATTAATCCCAAAGGGGAAGGAGTAGTTCACACCTCGGGACTGAATGCTATGGTGGCAGGTCAGATCCCTGTACTGAATGCTATGGCAGCAGGTCAGGATCCCTGTACATGAATGCTATGGCAGGTCAGACCCCTGTCGGCACCCCCTGCAACTGAATGCTATGGTAGTGTAACGTGAATGCAACCCATTGCATTCAGTTGCAGGTTGCATGACCTGCACTACTCCATAGACCTAGGGGGAAAAAATACATACTGAAATTCAATTTGCGATTGATACTGCCACCAGCTGTAACATGGCTCGTGGCGGAACTTCACCCCATGGCGCAGCCCCGCAGATACTGTATCAGACTCAATGGTTGAAACCCTAATCAGCGATTATGTTGTGTTTTATTCATTATTGGGGCGATTGTAAATTAATATCTGTTGACATGCTGTTGATGTATTCTGGTTGAGATGAGTGATCGATGGTGACCTGAAGAATATTCGGCGGTCAAGTGTGAAACTTTTTCTAGTCCATTCATGGAGGATGTCACCACTTGGAGTGTACACACCCCACGGGCTGACAAGTTCCTTGGGAGAACCTGCACTTGGTGAATGATCTGCAGGGATTGATCGATGATATGCATACATCGATGGGCCCTCACCATAAACAACTCACTGCAAGTATTTCAACATCAAAGTTTAGTACACAGTGCATTGCCATGGCCACTATGGTGGTGAACAGGGCACTAATACTGAATTTTGTGCAGCTGCATCTGGTAATATCAATCTTAAATCATGTTCATAAAGATTTGGTTTGAATGGGCTGGGTCCTAATCAACAGGGCCATTGAGCAAATTAACACGAAGATGCTTCAAAGCAGACTGATCCCTGTTCCGGTGTGAATTGCATAAAGGATGCCACTCAAGATAGCCCAGGAATCGAGTTGACCGAACTGGATGTCGGTGAACGCGATGCTCACGAGAAGGATGAGATCGTTGTAATGGTGGAGGTGTAGAATGTGCAGGAAGAGGGCCACGAGGAAGAAGTGACAGTTTCAAATGCAGACATAGAGTACAATGTAACTGTAGAGTGTTGAAAGATAATTGTTGCTCAAAAGGCAGAATGAAACAACGATCTATTCGGACTCGAGCTGCACGGTCGTTTGCTGCAACCCAGCTTGAAGTCTGGAGCGCAAATGACTTCTGTGTAATACTCACAAGACTTAATCAAAGTAAGCATAGTGATATGTACTTCTTCTGCAGTTATTGAAAAGAAATTCAAGTATCTGATAAGAGAAGAACCTACTTCTAGAATCTTGAAATCCAGAATCAAGGAAACAGAAGTCAGACTAGAATCCAATTGATCTTTGTGCCATGCACCAGCATTCGCGCTTCATGGTAAGGTTAGGTTAATATATATGTTTATCTTCCATTTCTGTGGCAGTAATGTCCATCCTGGGGTAAACAGGGGGTTGCACAAGGTAGACATTATTGACGTATGACACCTAGGCGAGTACACAGGAAGTTATGACATAACACCCCAATGTCGACAGATACAAGACGACTGTGATAGAAACGTATCTTCATGTGGGAGCCAGGGAGTAAAGGTGGCGGGCCTGTAACTTTTGAAAGTACGATGAGATGGGGTTCAATAGAGAAGGTGAGCTTTTGATGGCACTTATATACGAACTATACACAGATCGAAGATGGTCTTAGATAACCCCTAAAGGAACTTGAATACAAACCATAGCGAACGGTTTTCAACATCCCTGAAGGAATGACACTAAGAACTTCAATGGGATTTGAACAGGACCCAGCCAGGATCTGAAAACGACCCGAACAGAACATGACAACGACGCAAACAGAACCCGACCCGCACCAGAACGGGACCTCACTGGAAGACCTCCTGAGTCAATTGGAAATCCCAACTTCCGGCAGAAGTATTCTCCAATAGATAGTGTCTCACTGCCAAGTCCTGAATGGGAGTAACTGACCTGAACCCTGATTGGAACAGAGAACAAGAATGGGGGTTACATAGATTCATCGTGTAACTTTCCAGTCCAGAATCCGGCTCACCTAAAGGCTACCTTGTCAGGCTGCAACTTCCGGGCGGAAGATTCAGGCCTGGCAAGGTCATTCTGTTGAGTCGCAATGTTCAGGGCGGAAGATGGTATTCATCCTGCGTAGGAGCAAGCCTCAAAACACCGGTCAGAGGATTTAAACAGTCTCACCTGGTCGCCCATAACCGGACTGTGCTGTATGTGAATTTTCGGTGGTCCTCGTGATGGACCAAAGTACCAAGCTCCAAGTTCCGGCTGGAGAATTGAGAATGAGACCTGGCTTGGAGAAATTCGCAACTTTCCGGTTGGAGGATTTAGAAATTCTCACATGGTCGCCCATAACTAGAACATGCCACACGTGATCTCAAGGAGGTCTCCCTTGTAAGACCAGGTACCAAGTGCCAACTTCCGGCCGGAAGAACGAGATCTGGCAAGGAGAAATTTTCAACTCTCTGTTTGGAGAACTGAGATCAAGGTTGGTAGAAACTGAAATCTTCCAGCCGGAAGAGCAATTATTAGCTGACTGGGAGAAATTCCCAACTTCTGGTCAGAGAATATACAATTCTCCTTGGGATACTTGCATCTTCCGGACGGAGAATTGAGTTCCACCGTGCAGACGATAGGAACTCGCTGGTCAAAAGACTGAGTTCAACGCTGGCGGATAGCATCACCTTCCGGTTGGAAGATTCAATAGTATTTGCCAGAGAGAAGTTCTCAATTTCCAATCGGAGAATGCCATTCTTCTTGAGGAACATTCAACTTCCGTCCAGAGAATTGAGATCTGCCTTGAAGAAGCTCAGAACTTTCCGTTCGGAAGACTGAGTTCAATCGTGGCAGAAAGTATCATCTTCTGGGCGGAAGCTTCAATACGATCTGCCTGGGAGCAATCCTCAACTTCTGGTCTGAGGATGCCAATCTTTGTGGGAAAGTATCAGCTTCCAGCCGGATGATTGGTTTTAGGCTTGGATAGAATCTCACCTTCTGGTCGGGGGATGCTGTGCTCAATTGAAAAGTTCCAACTTCCGGCCAGGGGATTGATATCTGCCTAACAGAAGATTCAAAATTTCCTGTCGGAGGACTGAGTTCAACTGAGATAGAAACTATCATTTTCCAGCCAGGAGATTAAATGTTATATACCGCGGAGAAATTGAAACTATCCGGTTTGTGCATGCAATTCTGAGTGCGAAAGTTTCATCATCCGGCCAGAGAATTGAGATGTACCTATCAGAAGCTCGAAACTATCCAGTCGGAAGACAGAGTTCAACTCTGTTAGGAACATTCATCTTCCAGCCGGATGATTAAATAATTCTCAAATTCCCGTCAGAGAATGAAATTCTTCTTGGGAAAGTTTCAACTTCCGTCCGGAGAATTGAGGTATATCAAACAGAAGCTCTGATCATTCTTGTCGGATGACTGAGTTCAACTATGGTAGTAACTATCATCCTCCGGCCGGAATACAAAATACCATCTGCCTGGGACACATTCTCCACATGCGGTCGCCGAATGCAATTCTTTCTGGGATAGTTTCAATATTCGACCGGTGGAATGATTGTGGTCCTAGATAGACATACAGGTTCTGGTCGGAGGATGTTTTGCTTTCTGCTCTTTTGACAGATCCAACTTTGGGCCGGAGAATCGAGATCTACCTTGTAGCAGCTCGAAACTTACCAGTCGGAGAATACATTTCTTCTTCGGAAAGTTTCAACTTTCCGGGCGGAGAATTGAGATCATACCTCGCAGAACCTGGGCGCTATCTACTGGAAAGGCTGTAGTTCAGCACTAGTAGAAACTATCGTCTTCGGGCCGGAATATGCAATGCTACCTGCCTGGGAGAAATTCTCAACATCTGCTGGGAGAATACAATTCCTCATGGGAAAGTTTCAACTTTCCGGGCGGAGAATTGTGATCTACCTAGCATCATCTGGGAGCTTACTACTCGAAAGACTTAGTTCAATACTGGTAGAAAGTAATATCTCCCGGCCGGGAGATTAAATAGTCTCAGTCTTGGAGAAAATCTCAACTTGCGGTCGGAGAATTCAATTGCTCATGGGAAAGTTACAACTTTCCGGGCAGGCATTTGAGATGTACATAGCAGAATCTGGGATCTTTCTACTCGAAAAACTTAGTTCAATACAGATAGAAACTACCATCTCCCTGCCTGAAGATTAAATAATGTCTGCCTTGTAGAAATTCTCAACTTCTGGTCAGAGAATGATGCAATGTGTTGTGGGAAATGTCCAACTTCCAGCCGGAGGATTCAGAGACTCCCAACTTCTGGTCGGATTATATCGTTCTAAACTGAAAAGTTCGAATTTTCCTGCCGGAAGTGTATTCTTAACCTCAACCCAGCAACTGAAAATCTGGCTATACTACAAGAAGTTGCACATGAAAGGTGCTTTCTCACATTCCAGCCGTTGACCATGCTTGCACTGTGATACTTTGCAATAACATTATATATATTCTTGGCTGTCAACACCAATTGTAAAGGCCAGAGTTGAGCAGGTGCCAAGTATTGATGCCATACTGACATCTGTCCAGAATCTGGCAATCATTCTTCTCCAGTCGCCATATATACCAAAAAACAACAGATGATAACTGTTGATATAGTGTCCCCTGAGTGTGATAGCAGCTCATGTCTTGGGGCCGGGTACTGGACAGTCCATATTGTCAGCTCACCTTGAGTCAGTGATCTCTAGATGTATTCATACTTTTCATCTACACCTACTATCACTCACAGCCACGTTTGCGACTGAATTCGTAAAATATCCACAGAGATGCCTCCAAGGCTAAATGCTGGCGTACCTGCCATCACGCTTAGTTGACAACACTGTCAAGTGTATATACAGTTTTGGTTTGAGGTGTTGTTAGAACATATTTCCAATGGCTAATGTTAAACTTCAGATCCAGAAAAGTTATGCAGTTCATGTTTTGCATATCTGGATCAACTATGAGACTGGGAAAACAAGTTGAATGCTTCCATCAATTGGATTATATAATTAAGAACCATTGACTCCAAGTACCCATCTGGCAGTTGACTTAGCAATTGCACTTTCTTATTCCTGGTAAAATATAGGACAACACCACTGCAACTTCAGATGGTGTGAAATTGTATAGGCAATGAAAGATAATTATTGAAGATCAGTTTCTGACGTCTTAGGAATACAGTTCAGCAACAGTCTGTGAATCAATCATTGGCTCAAGCACAAAAACAACATGCAATTGCACCTTTGTGAATTGTTTTTAAGGATGAAGAATCAGTTGCAGTCTGCGCTGACATATGGGAATTAGTACATAATTTTCACTGAATTTCTGTCATTGATAGTTTCTAGTGACATGGTCTTCCATTTGCTATGGTAACACTTGGTTTGTACAGTTCTTGGTTGCCTTTATTATTCTTGTTACATTTGTCATCATTATTGCCTTTGCCATTCCTTTTCCACATGCTCTTGTCCATCTGTGCAAACAATAAAGTAATGTAGTCAAAACTCTTCTCATGCTAAATTGTTGACTCTTTCCCACTTGTATCAGTACCAATCTCATGGCTGGTGGTAGTTGCTGCTATGTTCTTATACAATCAACGTGAAAATAAACTTCCACGCAAAATCTTCCTTGTTGGACAGAGTAGGGAAGTTTTCTCCATATCTGCCATCATGTCTACTTACTTGATACAGTTGAGTGTAGGTAACGGTGGCTGTGAACAAACTATACAGTTCGTCACTGCGCTATACATTTGGTACAAATAATTTTCAATGTTACTGCTACTGTCACTTTTAGCCAATCTGTACTCCCACCGAATTTGATACAGATTGGTCTACAATTTTAATGTCTCTTGTGTGACCAACTTCTTCCACAGTATCCAAGTATTGTTGAAGCCAATATGCACTTCTTGCAATCTCCACTCCATTCTGATGGGTTTTGTTGACATAGTGGTACCCTACCAATTCATCCGCATTTTCATCATTGTGTTCTGTGCCCACATGTATGCTGCAGTTATGTGCCCCACTTTCTCCTCTTGCTTCCGATGATTACCCATATGCATCCTCTTGCTTTCTTTCTGCACTAGCAACAAAGTGATTTCGCTGGAATATTGGATGTAGTTCGGATCTGAGCACTCCATGATGGTGGTCACTGTTGATCTTTTGATAAGCGATAGTGGCAACCGCAGCTCAAATCGCAATGCTTTATCTTTGCAGTGAGCATGTTAAACCAATATTCAATATTTAGAGGCCGGTGTCGAACAGGTCTGCCTAACATTCACGTCGTGACGAAGGGAGCATGCTGAGCTGGATGCTCACATGTTGACTCCGTTTTCTTGACATCCATATTGATCACTTTGCATGTTTTACTCAACCAAAATATGATGTGCAGATACTCATGGTTAACCTGTTAGACCAACCCAAATACAGCTCATCTAGGCGCATACAAAGCAGAAGTTGGAGCCATTTGGAGAATGTGACACTCGCACTGAATATATTAACTCTGTGTATACGTGGCTTGGAGTGCAAAGCCTGCAGTCATCCCGCCAAGCACTAAACTAACATACAAAAGGCATGACACGTCATGCACGAAGTGATACCCATTCTTTGATGTCGGTAGATGATGGGCGCGTCGAGAGAGGAAGACACGCAGTCGCTGGGCCAAAGCGCCTGGAAAAACTCTTGCCAGTTCTCCTTTCCTCAGCTTCTACATGAACCATGAAATTGCCGTCCACATCAATCGTTACGCATATCTGCACATTGCCTGTAGGTGAACTCGGAATCCCAGTCAACCACAGCTCACACAGGAGCGTGTTATATTCGCACCAATACTTTTCTCCCGCAAAAACCCGAATGAGTGCTCTCTCTTGACCGTCCAAACAGGTTGTAAAATAATGGGACTTTTTAGTCGGGACAGTTGTTTGTCTTTTTATTAGCGCATACATATACCCACCGACGACCTCTAGTCCTATCGTTCTCGGCAATGCATCGAGCAAGAGGAAATCGTATCGGTGGAGTAGGCCATTTTCCGTGTAATAGGTCGCCTTTAGTGCAGCACCATACGCAACTGCCTCGTCGGGATTGATTGCTTTGCAGAGATCCTTCCCCTGAAAATAACTAGAGACTGTTGTTTGAACATGCGGTATCCTTGTTGATCCTCCAACCAGCACAAGGTCAGTGACATTAGATTTTTCCATTCTCGAGTCTCTGAAAACCCGGTCTATGACCTCAACTGTGGATGCGAAAAGGTCCTTGCATAGTGCGCAAAACCACTCCCGGTCAATTTTATAACGAAACTCGATACCGGAAATTTCCAATTCTAGAACAGCGGTTTTTTGTATGGACAGAGTTCTTTTAACACGCTCACAGGCGAGACGTAGACGGTTGAGTGCGCGAAGGTCGAGTGAGAGATCCTGATTGTGCGTTTTTTTGAGTTCCTGAATAAAGTAGTTGTAGAGTCGATCATCAAAGTATAGTCCGCCAACATTGTCCGCAGTCGCAACTGCATTTACCTCTATTATGCCGTCTTCCATCGAAACTAGGGAGACATTACATGTTCCAGCCCCAAGGTCGTAAATCATGACGACTTTCTCTTGCCGTAAGAGTGGGTTTTTTTGAAAACCGTAGGGCAAAGCGGCCGCAACAGCCTCCGTGATCAGACTGCAAATTTGTATCCCAGCTTCATGGCATGCTCTATATAGGCATTTCTTATACTCCTCGGGAAATGCAGGAGGGTAAGTCAAAACTGCATCCACACCGATCTCGGGATTATTGAATTGACGTTCAACTAACCCACGAAGATGGCGAAGAAATTTTGAAGCAATTTCCTGCACCGGAATGGTCCGCGGTGGCGAGCATGCCAGCTGAACAGCTAATCCGGCTTTGGTTGAAACAAGTTTGAAGGCAACCTCCTACATATATCAATCACTGAAGAAAATTTGACCATATGTCTAGGTGAACCTTACTTTAGAGACATATTGAATGTCCTTGTCGTCATAGCAACGTCCCAACATTTGTTTCAAGCGAGTTACTGCACGTGCCAAAGTCAGCTGCATTTTGGAATAAGAAAACCGCAACACCTACCTTTGTTTCGCGGATCAATAGATCCTCGACGCACAGCCTCCTCTCCAATGACTATCTCGTTATCTGTGAATGCGACGACAGTCGGGGTGGCGAACTCTCCATGTTCATTCCTGCAGTTGAGAATGTACATATGGTTAGTGTAAAAAACTCAATAAGTCATCTATCGACAGGCGATTCACCGGATAAATACAACATTATCGTAGTTCTCCGCATCAATATACGCAACGTACGAATGATATGATCCAAAGTCAATACCAACAGCAACTCTTTCCGGATTTTGTGTAGAAGATTGAGATGGTGACATTAACTCTCCAGACGGTTCGTCCATCTTAATATCAACCCCAATATCTCGAAAATACGCGACGATTGTTTGGTGTCCATTTTGCACAGCTCGATGAAAAGGGGTGCATCCATGATCGTCCTTGGATGTTGTTTCGCTTCCCCTCGTCACCAAGAATCGAACCATTGCCAGGTCTCCGATTGCTGACACCTTACTCAATGCTGACCACCGGTATTTGTCTTTAATATTCGGATCGGCCCCGGCATCAAGGAGAGAACGAGCCACTGCTTGGTGACCTTTCAGTGCTGCCAGGTGCAATGCAGTGTGCCCTCTTGTCCAGCTTTTCGAGTCCACTGGAGACCCACATCTCAGTAGTTGCCGGACCACTGAGTCATGCCCATGATATGCGGCTTCATGAAGTGGAGTAAACAACTCCGAATCAAGAGCTTTTGGATCTGCACCCTTTGACAATAACCGGTTGACATACGCGAGTAGGCCAAATCGGGATGCAATGTGTAGTGGTGTTGAGAATTCGCCTGATATCGATGTAGACTGTTGCAGTTGTCCCCACCCAACCCGCTTAAGCTCGAGTGAGCCAAAAACGGAGTCCATAAGTCCGAAGAGTTCAGGCAGCTGCTCATCGCCTGCAGCTTGAATATGATACAGCCAGAATTGTGCACTGTACTCAAGAAACGGGTTGTTGACTAAGAGTGGGTGGCGGTACAGGTCATGTGGAGATAGAAGCTGTTCGTCAAATATGACATGCTTGAGGTCATGTAATTGAAGAGCTGTTATACATGCTTTTGCAATAACTATGTGCTGCTTCTGCTTAACACCAAAAGTGAGATATGATGAATATGAATCGGAGTTGCCGGCATTGTTTAGAAGAAAATCCTTCGCTGACTGGTGTACGAGCTCAACCGTGCCGTTTCGAACTTCAAGAAGTGGTCCGCAGATGCTCTCGATTTCTTCCTCAATCGAAAAAAATAATTCATCATATATTTCTGAGATGTGAGCGTGAGTGGGTTGAATCACCAGGGCCATGTTTAACTCTTGTAGCTTAAACGGACGATTTGCAAGCACAAGCAATAGTAAGAGGTGCCTTACATCCTCAATGCGACCATCGTCAATCTGCTTCAAGATTCGATCATAGGAAGCGAACAGTCCAATGGGCAAGGTGGCAAGCTTTTCTCGGAAATTTCTTCGGTTCGGACGGGTCTTGGGGTGGCTAAGATCACTCAATATCAATGCGAGCCAGAGGAAAGTGCGTTGAGGGGAATTCAGCAAGACCCCGATGATCTCTTCCTTGAAATCGTTGGGTACACGTCGCCGGGTTGTCAAGGCTTGGACCTGACTCTTTACATATACGCCCATATCTTCTTCGGTATCCTCCGGCCGAATCTCAATACAGGGGAATTCAGAAAGAGAACTTGCGATGTTGCCCAGATGTCTGCTGGTAATCAGAATTTTTATTGCTAATCCTGGACTGGTCTGAGTTGAGACCAGAAAATCTTTTAGCTTGGAGAGTAAGTCTGTCTGGGAGCTTGAGCTGTTCATTTCATCCACTGCGTCGATCAACAAATACATAGGCGTGCCCGCTCTCTGAGCTGCAGTAGTGAAGACATCCCAGATTGCTTTAGTTGAGGACATAGGCATTGGCTTCGTTTGTTCGCCCTTCTGGCGAAGCATTTCCGAGATGATATCTTCAAAAGCATCTGGGCGATGGAAAAAGAGCTGATGGACCAGACACCGAAGAGTTGAGATGGAACTTTGTTTGTCGTTGTGATTGCCGTCACAGAAAAAATTAAGTATTACCGGTTGTGGATGCAGTTGCTGCTGGGAAATGCGGCGGGTTATTGCTCCAACCAAGTACTTCATAAGCACAGTTTTACCGCATCCTGGCGCCCCTGCGATCCATAAGAGCGAAGAAGTCTGCTTTTCCAGCCAAGTTTTCATTGCTGTTTTTTCCAAGATCCACCCACAAGTCCCACTCTGTGGTTCGGGGATAGCACATAAGAACGATTCGGAGATGGAAGTAGGAAATAAAAGTGAGATATAGGTAGCTATATCAATTCCTACATGCAAATCATAATTCAGCTTTCTTCATACCTCCGATGAAGGTTTGTCACGTACGAGCGCCGTTTGATCTCAGGCCCTCCAGCCTCTTTATCCTTCTCCACACTAGTGCAAAGCGACGGTCGTCCACCCCGGAGAACTTGCACATACCGGAATGGTCCGCACCTATCATCATAATAGCTTCTTCATTCTCCGCCTCCATCAAAGCGGACCACTTAGCAACCACCTATAGAGTTGGCGCTGTCAGTAAACAATATATTGCAGAAGATTCCAGGGCACAAACCACACTACCCGTGCGGGAATCCTTGTTTTCCTCATAAAAACTGAATATTCTGAGGGTCTTTGCCAGAGGTCGGAAATCCTCGGAGATATTCATTACCTCTACCGAGTTTGTGCGCAGTGCATTCACATAGGTGTCATTCATCGAGACAAATGACGCCTTTGCAATAGATATTCCCAAATCGGCCCATTTTGCAACATCCGAACCCCGATGAGGGGTACCTAAGAAAAGCTACGTATAAAGTACGAGTTGTAAGAAAATGGCATGACCCGGAAAAGAGAACCAAACTCACCACTCCCGCTGTTTTAGACCAAATCGAACCATATTGGTCCTCATTTGCCGCAAAGCGTAGCGCCTGTTAATTGTTAGGCACACCCTTGAGATCCATGATACGACGTCTAACCTGTTTAACGATCAGTCCACCAAGGCTGTGGGCTACCCATACAATGCTCCTTTCGGCACCCTGAAGAAATCGGCCATCAATCGAAGCAAGCGGGGATCTCCGCTGGAAAAGAGTTACCTCATCTCCGTCATCCTCTCTTTCATCGAGCAAGTGGGTCAGAACGCTCCTTGCGTTGTCTTTGATACCTGCGGTTGATGTATTTCCTCGAACATCTGCATTGTAACCGAAGGTCATGACGCGGCTGCGCGGAATTTTGTGATGTAATAGGTCCCGCAACCAAAAGACTTCTTTCTTTGTTTCGTTGTCGACATACGTCCACGTTTTTGCGGGATGGCCATTAAGCCCATGAACGGAGACAATGCTAAAGCTCCTGTCAGTCGCGGTAGCACAATTGATGCCAATCGGTAACTTACTCCACTATCGGCCTTCCGTGCTTTTCTTCCCATCCGGCTTCGGGGTAGGGTAGTACTGTCAGCCCATAGCGCTCGACAGCTTCTGTCATGATGATGGCTCTGTAATGTTGCTGTTATGGTGTTCAGGTGTCTGTTGTCGGCGGTTGATCAAGTCTCAAGAGCGGGGCCCCCGCAAAGGAGGTGTTTCTAGCCTTAATAATGTCCATTGTGTTTCTACGAGTCTATCACGTGATTGAGGATGCGGTGTATCGCGAAATGTACGTATTCACCAACCTGGTTCGTCTCACCTGCAGGGCGCCACTGGTGGAGCCAACGCACTTAATGCATGAGCCAAAAAGAAGAAAAAAAATAAGCAAAGTTTTGCTAGTAGGTGTCCAGCGAGTAAAGTAAACAGTGGCGTCTGCATCCTGTACCGAATGCTTAAAGCTAAGATTTTGGGCAGTTTCCTCGATGGCTGATGCCTCATACATGTGCGCTGCATAATGGGATTTTGCGAATTAGATCTCTTGACAGGCTACCTACGTAGTCTGACACGGTAATCAGGAAAAATACAGCGCGGTACTGTGGATCCGCGGATCCGTGCCAATTGAGATTGTAAGCCGCCGCAATGATTGTATTGTACAGTACTTCGACTCTTCATGTGTCGCTTTCAGTAAAGCGGTCCTGGTACCTTAAAATTGCAAGTTTCTCGCTAGTCGCCGTGCGTCTCCCATACCCGACTACCAGGGTTGTGACACCATCCGATTTGCTTGCTGCTTGTAGGCCGGAACACTGTTAACGCAGCACTCTGAACTGTGTTGTGTAGCAAGCATACCCTTGTCTTCCTCCCTGTGAATGATACTTCATCATAACTTGAACTTGCGAAACTTATTTATGATCGTCTTGAAGTGGTCTTGTAGTGAATAATGGTTTGTGCGTTGTAACATGCAGACCCCCCATTTCGGAGATCCATACATCCGCATAATGGAACAAGCCAATATGCAAAGTGGGGGCGCAGCCTCTAAGAATTTAGAAGTGTGGCCGATCCTAAGAATCATCCACCACTGTATCAGCAACACAATTCCACTTCGCGGGGAGCAGCCACCTTAAGGTATGTCCGGAGCTTCCTCTCTTTCAGCTTGACTGACGCATGCAGCGACCATATCGGGTACAACAATACCACCAATTGTGGAACAGGTACGACGTGACTACCACGACTAACAGTATCAGCGTTGACATCATTGTCAACCATTGACAACCATCGCCAGTACACTGATTCCAAGTACATCGAAATCAACGGCTCGACTGTCTACATCAACCGCAATACTGCAGATACCATGGTTGACTGCAACCATGCGATGCACAATGAATGCAGACGTTTATCTATGGCGGGTGCGTTTCTTCTGGGCTTGCATGTTGTGAGGTCGTTTTGCTAACCTGGTCTCTCCATGGCTTAGAGATGGCAGACAGGCTAGAAATCATCGAAAACTGCATGAAAAGATAATGTTATCAAGTAAGTGATTTGTTTTGAGTTGGCAAGCGATTAGCATTTATGACTTAATGACTTCGCAATAACTGACTACCCGCTTGCGCTAGTCGAAGCACAAACAGAAAAGCGTACGTTCTTAGGTCTGCTGCCTATGGACCAGGACGAGAATATCTCAGCAATTGAACCCGATGACCCGATGCTGTATTGGATATTCCGTGACGAAGACTTTATACCTTGGAAATCGGAGGATCATCCACAAGTGCTATTGCTATGGGGTGGACCACCCGGTAGCCGAATGACTGATGTTTCGTCGCACATCGCCAACAAAGACGCGAAAGGCACTGTGTTCTACTATTCTTGCCGCACGATGCGTACAACTTTCGCACTCTCCGTTCTCCGCCACATTCTCACAGTTTCAGATGATTGTTGCATAAATAGATCTCAGCCTTTATACAGGCTTACTGGGCTGGCTCTCATACGGGCTGACAGTGCTCAGCCGTCTCTATACATAGATGATGAGTACATACATATTTGTACTGTATATATATGGCCTTATGGCCTCATAGATAGAACAATTAAGCTACTCTAGCAATCAGTATTTCAACAATGATCACCAGGCCAAATCGATTACGACTACTTTCCTTGGCTCCCGTCTATACAACATTCTCAAACGGGACCCGTCGCATTTCCGGGACACAGATCTAGCCACAACCATAGCGGAGATTCTCCACACACACACCATCGACAACCACTCTCTCCGCCTGGCATGCTCAGACTTTCGTACGTGGCCCCAATCACGTCGAGATCTTCGGTTTTACTTTGGCTTCTTCCTCTTCCCCTGTGTGTGTCTGCTTGTTCACCCCTCGTGTTCAAGTGTACCTCAGACTGCAACAACCACCCAATACCACTCAGTATGGACTTCGAGCGGTAGTCCCTCTTCTAGGGCAACTTACCCCCTTCGATGTTTTACGCAAGTTAGCGATATGGGTTTCGTAACACAACCGACAACACAACTAGGGCGTGAAAACGCAGCAGTTCAATGTAGAGCTTTTCTGAGGACAGCACGCTCCGACCTACGACACTCGGAGAGGCTACGAAGACCTGCTTCTCAGGCACACGAGAACCACTACGAGTTGTTCCCATGGACGTATCAACCCACTTAAACAGCGAAAATCGGTAGATGCGTCATACAGTGCTGTGCTTTCCATGAAGCACGGTTGGGGTATTCCTCTGTGATCACATCATATGGCACCCTGCGCTTGGCCAATGCGATACTGGATCCCTAGAGTTACATTTCTGGGGAAGGACTAGGATGTGGTGCGGTGGGGTAAATGCGGCAGGAGGAAGTAGAAGGTGGGAGTGGAAGAGGGGAGGGGGTGAAATTTTCGTTTTCGGGTAGTAGGTGGGGAGCTCTGCCACCTAACCGGAGGTTATGAGCCCGGAGGCAGAGGGCAATCGGTCTTTGTCATACTCTAGTTAGAGTGAATACAATATGATTAAACAACAACAACTGAGATTATCAATGCTTTGGACGATGAGCTTATGCAAGCATTAACAAAGGCAGTTGATCAAGTCCAAGAGATCAATGAAACGTCAATCATCATCGATGGAATCGATAAACTCGGGAAAGAAGAGGTTCAGTTACTTGAAAGATTTCGCTTGCAAGCAATCATCTGTCCAAAGTTCAAAGTGCTCCTCACATGTCGGCTGGACCCCCGTTTCGAAAAACTAGTTGCTGGAGTGCCTTAATTCTCTTCGCCACCATGGTACCGCTATGATAGGATCGAAACAGAGCATCACGGTACCTTAAAGTAGCCCTGGGAACATGAGCAATATCGCGCTTGGTCATCCATATCTCACTCCGATCTGCTACCTAGCGAGGAAAAGCCCGGCAGTGGAAAAAGCACCGTTACAAAGTATTTCAAGGACAACGTCTTGGAGCGGGAACCACTTCTGAAACACACTATTGTGGCTAGTTTCTTATACAACTACAGGGAACCCAGTGTTCGAAACCGGCAGGGCGGGGCTTTCGACAAAGCCTAGCCAGCCCGTCTTAGCGCGGGCTTTTTGATGAAAAGTCAGGCCGGCTTTGTTGCATAAATAGACCTGACACGAGCTGACTGTAAGCAGGGCATCAGGTAAGGCACAGGCACACTACTCAATTGTATATAGTTGGAGTCTTTCTCATTTCTCCTTCTTTCTCCTTCTCTCTCTCTTTACACTCTGTATCATAATCTACACACATGGTTCTCCCCTCATTATTTCAAAAGGCTTTGTCTCATAAGTTACGGATATACTTGAATAGTCAGCCTTTGTGAAGCGTATGGATAGACTTAGATAGTCAGCCATTGTAAGGCTTATGGATACTGATGATATGGGCTGGAAAGGTTCAGCTGTACCTATAGATAGATGGAGTGTGCACACCTGCTCTCTGGAATACTGCATATATATATAGTCTTCATGGCCTTGTAGATATAACAATCAAGCATCTATTCTTCACTCAAGATAACAGGCTTTGTTACACTTAGCAGTCCCAAAGTAGCATTATGTTACATTGTCTATTTACTTGACAATGATGATCAGTATGGTGACAGACTGTCAGGCGGAGACCTCGAAGTATACCATCTGGCTACGATATAGTTGTCATAGTGGTCTACACCATTTTCAGCCTATTCATACATAGCTGCACGATGATGGTAAGTAATGAACATTAATGTACTATCATTACCCATAACATTAATTAATGGGAAAATTGCAATACTTCATTTGATTATGGTGATGATGTGTTGCGAGGAATGTACTCAGCAATCTTGCCAGCTCGCCTGCAGGCGGAGGGGGATATTAATGTCCCGTCTTACTCCAATCAGAGTATACCCGGTATGATTAAACAACAACAAACAACACTTTCTTCTATTGCTAGAGTCTGTGAAGAATAAACAACAATGCAATAAAAGTGAACAAGCAAGTGCAGATGCACTCCAAATATTTGGAATTGTAGTTTCTTCAAATCCCTGAGAAATTTGAAGAGCAAAATTACCACAGCAGCCTAAAAATGGCCATTAACAAAGAAGTAAAAAGTTACAAAACTTTCAACCTTAGATGTTGTTACGGGGGTATTCAAGCCTCGTAATTAATACAACTTTTATTAGAGTAAATACAGCCGCCTAAATACAAAGCCCTTCCTTGTCTTTCCCAATACTCAACCTCTTATCTAGTTGTACTAGTAAGAGCTCACCACTCCTCCTCGTCCGTCCACTGTTGCTCTGCGGAGTATTCTTCTTAAGGTAACAATCCAGTAGTGATGTATCGGTGAACGTCGTATCCAATACCGATAGTAAATGCATAGTATGAAAGATGACAGCAGATGTGGGTTGAATGCTGCTTGTTGAAGAATCGTATTTGATTGCCGATAGTTTCGACGACTGCTTTGTGTGCGTATTGAGACTGTGTCAGTTTGAATGAACACTTATAGGGAATATTCACATAGCTGAAATGAGGAAGTAATTTTGAATGTTTTTGTAGATAGAATTCTTGATAATATTTTAAGGTTTTCTTCCCTTCTAATGTCTGACTGTGGATTGCTGCTAGAGCTTGGGGCTTCTCATTGTCGGGGACAATGTGAATGTGTATATAGTCGAGCCCTCAGGTCAAGTTTGCCTTCAGGTCATCGCCATGGCAAATGGTTTGCTTGATAGCTTATCGTTGATATCATCTTAAGTGACTGACTGATAGTGCCACGAATTCCCTCAAGGTTATCGTGTTCATGCATGAGGTGTTTCAAGGCATCACTCCCCCACTATGGGTCATCCTCACATCATGATATGATGCACACCAATACGCCAACTCATTACTTCAACTTGGACATCTTGCTTCCCATTCATTCAGTATTTGGAAAATCAGACCGCGTATAGCATCATCAGTGCTTATCGCAATGTATAATAACTCTGGGTTATGAAATGCCTCGCCTTTCAATTTGACTATTCGGCAATGTGTTCAGACATTCAATCGGCGACCAACTGATACTCTGCCAACGTAGATTTTGACATGTCACTATGACATTTCAATGCATACTAACTCAAACCAATGAGTAGGTTTGCTTCTGGCCTCTTATCTTGAGCCAATGTCATTAATCCCTCAGATACAGTATGTGTAGGTCTCGGGGCTTCCGTAGACCGAGGGGCGTTACAGGAATGATCCCTGTCACTGAGCAACAAGGCCCGTAAATCCCTACGTACTCGCATTTTGCTTATCATCTGCTCTATACATAATTCTGCAAGTTTGCAACTTAACTGTATGTTGTCCTGCTAGATAAGTTATAGTAAATGTGGCCAATAACTATGCACACTGCTGAAGGTTTTTCACTTCCGAGTAATGGCAACATAGTTGCGTCATTATAGTTGAATCTGCTAGTTCGAGTCCTGACTCATCACTAAAGGATCGACACGCAGCTCAGGTGTAATCCCGCTAAGAATCACCTGACCGATAAACAACATGTTGCTCCTACAGATAGGTGTTATGCAATTAAGTATCTGCTAACCAATTCATATTGTATCATTACCGCTGCTAGGTTGAACCCTCGACATTACCTCCCTCTCTAGGACCGGTCACCCAATGGTAGCTCTGTCAGAAAGAAGTGAACAAACCAAATGATACCACTCAGATAGCGAAAAAATGATAACATATGAAAAAAACCTTAAAGAAAATAATCAATGCTTTTTTCTCTTGCTTCGTCGCGATTTTATGTACTTGCTCTTGCTTGCTGTTTTTCCAAATCGTTTGTCTTTTTCTGTATTTGGATTTTCTTCTTAATATTTTTCAAGCAACTAGTTCGCATTATCATTAACATTGGCAAAGGTGTCCAATGTATTTTCCTAATGCGAATAACCTTACCACTTAACCAAAAACAGATGTTTTTTTGAATCTTCGCTAGATTGTCTGCTTGTGATTATACACTCCCTGGTCCATTCTCCATTGTCTGCCTCAATTTCAATTCTTGGTTCATTCGCATTCGTTCCTGAATCCCCCTTAAGTAAGGAGACATTAAATGTTGCGTGAATTTTCCAGGATGAAGGTAGATCCAATTTGCAATACCAATGATTATATCCGACCAAAACTATTTCGAATGGTCCATACATCCTATCCACAAGTTTTTTGCATCTTCCTTTGGATAGTATATTCCCCCTGTTGAGCATTACCAATTCTCTGTTTTTAAAATCTTCAATCGTCCTTCATTTCTTGTTGTAATAGTTCCCCATTTGTTGTCTTGCTTTGTCCAGATTCTCGGATAACTTCTTATGAACTTCTGCCATGTAATGACAATACATTGAGGAGACAGGGCTTATGAAATCGATCTTCATCGGCGAAGTTGTTCTTGGTTCGTATCCGTAATTCTCATAGTATGGGGATATTGTTGTGGAGGAATGTTTCGAGTTATTATAAGTGTACTCTGCCATTGACAGCATTTCAACCAAGTCGTCTTGCTCATAGTTGCAATAGGATTAAATGTAGGCTTCTATTACTTGATTCATCCTCTCTGTTTGTCCGTCTGTCTGCGGAGGAAAAGCTGTGCTCATAGACCTCTTAATCCCCAGAAAGTCCTACAGATCCGTAAAGTACTGGCCGGTAAAGGTTCCGTCTCGGTCTGAAACCACATCTTCTGGAAAACCCTGGTACTTCCACACTTGATCCATATATGCTGTCGCAACTGTAGGCGAGTCTTGTTTATCGATGGGGATAAAGTGTTCCTCTTTCGTAAACCTATCCACTACTACTACAATGTTACCATTTCCTCCTGACTTAGGTAGGTCTGTAATAAAATCTGTAGATATGTGTGTCCACCGATTACTAGGTAGTTCCAAAGGATGTAGTTGCCCATGTTTTGCGTGTCTAGGTGCTTTCGTTCTCTGGCAATTATCGCATTAATTGCCGAACTTCCTCATTTTGTCCTCCATCTTTGGCCAGTAGAAATTTCGGCTAATGAGTTCCTTAATTCGAACTCTTCTGAAATGTCCTGCTACTTTCGAATCATGTTCCGACTTCATAATTGTTACCCTGGTTTTCATTGGCACATACAATCTGTTCTTCCAAAAAAGTAAATTATCTGCGATAGAATAATTATTATCCCCTTGGTCACTATTCCCCACCACATTGCATATATCTCTAGACTGGTCGTCCAGTTATGCATCTTGTATAATCCTTTCTTTTTGTTCCAGTAAAGGTTGATCAACCTCGATTGCTTCTATATCAATGGTATCGTAATTGTCGTCTTCAATTTCCATGGCTCTTATTTCTAACCATTGTTCAAGACCAAACAGCGGTTTTTCCACTATTGCTGTTGTACCTCCCACATGGGAGGTGAACACCGGACACCTTGAAAGTATATCGGCCTTCTGATTTGTTGATCTCTCTGGGTAGACTATAACAAAATCGTAGGATTTCAAAAATTCAGCCCACCTGGCTTGACACCTATGAGGAAGAACTTTTTTCGTTATGTAGGATAAATTCTGATGATTCGAAAATATGGTGACTTTATGCTCCGATCCTTGTAGAAAATATCTCCATTTTTCTAAAGACTATACTATCGCTAGCATTGCTTTATCAAAAACATCGTAACGAAATTCTACTGGTGAAAGCTTTCTGGATATGAAGTCGCAAGGATGAATTTTTCCATCTTCGAGTTGTTGTGAGGGAAGAGCTCCTAAGGCGAAATCTGATGCGTCGGTTTCTATCATAGCTGGTCTATTTTGATCGAAATCGAATATTATCGGTGTCTTTCCTGAGGTAAACAATATCGTAAGTTTAAGGAAAGTAGCTTCCTGTGCTTCTCCGAACACAAACTCCTTGCCGTTACCTTTTAACAAATCAGTAATTGGTGCAACTATGCTTGCATATGAAAGTATGAATCTTCGGAAGAAGTTCCACAAACCAAGCAACTGTTGTACATCTTTCCGATTTGTTAGTCTGAGCCAGTCGACTATAGTGTGTGCCTCAGCGTGATCCATTCTTATTGACTTTCCGTTGACCATAAATGTCGGTGGACGACTCTGGTCATGTTAAGGTGCGGTTCTGTCACAGTAGGTGCGGCTCTGTGGCATTAGTGCGGCTCTGCGGGAGACTCGCGTATTAGTTAGTTCTAGCGCGATGTTACCTTGATCATCAATAATATTCACTTCTATACGTACGGAGAGGCGATTTGCCTCTTTGGTAGCAGCACTCGACTTCTGACGGCGTCACAAGCATTAGAAGCGATTGAAACACAACGCACAATGGCGGATTCAATTGGTTTATTATCGAACCAGTGGACTGCCGGTGGCTCGGAGACGTCGCAGGAGTCTTCCGACTTCACGGCTCTTCCTCCTACGCACAACACACACGAAACGCACGATGTCAGTTTTACCGACAAAATAGGCAAAGCTGAGTCAATTAGGTTCAGAAGCAGGTTTAAGACTTCAACCACCACAGGCTTCCAACCCACAGCAGTTCGCATAACAGAATTCATCAAATACCAAATGAAGATCATCGACGACGGCCCTGAGGTCTTGTCTGACAAGCAAAGAACTGGATCATGGCTACAGAGGACGTCCAATTGGAGAACATTGATGATAACCTATCCAAGAGCCTTGAACAAGCCGAGAAATTCGCTAAGATTTGTGACCTCAACGAGAGCTTGGCCGCTAAAGTCCAGGACTTGGAGGCGACTGAGCCCGTCCAAGGCAGCCCGAGCAGCGAATTAGTGGCCGCTCAGCAGGAGATTGAGGAGTAGGAGGAATAGCTTCAGATCGAGAAACGTCGATCAGCCAAGTTGGGAAGACGGCTCGACTTGTGCAAGTCAGAGCCAGAGACAACTGAGCAGACAGACATCGCACAGCTCCGGCTGGAGAAGGATATGCTGGTGCACCAAGTCAAAAATCTCGGGTCAGAGATGAGCAGCCTGGAATTCAAATTGACACCATTCGAACGCATCATTCAACTACTGACGACTAACCAAGTTCATGCAACGGCGGCGCCGAACACCTCCCAACCGCCTCCAGGCCTGTTCGCGAGCCGTGGATCATGTGTACCAACCACTGGCCTATTCGGGATCCGTGGCTCCGCCGAGCCAACCCCTGGCTCGGCTGGATGGCGTGGCGTCTCTGTCAAGTCAGGTAACCTTCAGACGTATGAGGCCAAACGAAAATTGGACGATGTCACCGCCTTCCTTTTTGCGTTGGAACGACACTTCAAGAATGCAGCCCAGGCCATTGGATGGGTCGGCACGGCAGGCTGGGGCGAGCAAGAAATGCTTCATTTGAAAGGCGATGTAGCAGTCTGGGCCATGCACTGCTTCCCAATGAGTGCGCCCATCGAATGGTCCACCTTTTGCTCAGAGTTGAAGGCTAAGTGTATTCTATCCAAAGCCTTGGACCTGGTCAAACGCAAATGGGAAGAACTGAGCCTAAAGAAGGGAGAAAGTGTCACAGAGTATAACGAGCATTTCCGTCGGCTTCGTTCGAAGTTAGACCCGCACCAGCCTATGGCTGCCAAAATGTTAACTGACGCTTATGGATACAAGATCGAAAAGGGCAACAAGGGAGTTTATAAAGACTTCGTTCGTTATATTAGCGTGCGCGATAGGACTTCAACCCTCGAACAGCACATGGAACACCTCGCCTTACTAGACACGTCCATCAACAAGTCTCAATCTGGAAGGGGCCCCAACACTACCACAACTACGAAGGCTTCAGCTAGGAAGATGGACTTCAAGAAAGGTAGTACAACTGGCACAGTTGGCCCAGCCAAAGACGACGGCTTGACCTGCTATAACTGTGGCCAGGTGGGTCATATCTCTCGCAATTGCCCAAACTGCGACTTCATGAAGGAGCTACTCGAACAAGCTTTGGTCGGCAAAGATGCCCCAAAAGCCAAGTCTGGATGCCCCCGTAAAGATAAGAAACGGGGAGGTACACTAACCGGTAGAAAGACAAGTACGCGGCTTCCAGAGGAAAAGAAGGCTAAGCAGGAGACTGAAAGTGAGGCGGAGAGCGAGTTGGAGAGCCTCTCAGACTCCGACTCTGAAGCAGGAAAAGGCAAAGGAGGTCAGTACCTGCGGCTGTACCAGCCATAGAAACACCATCATGTACAGTATCGTCAAACAAAAAGGGTGGCAAATTGGTGCGAGATAGTCAATTCAAGTTTTTCACCCGTTACCACCACTTGAAAGTTAGTTCACTAGATGATTCAGTGGTCGACCTACTAAGGTTTAATTGGAAGATAAGATACCAAACTAAACGAGGATGGTGGAGCAGCGAAACGGCAAGGGTTGTGAAGGACGATGGTGCGTCAGAAAACTATGTGGGGCGGAAGTTCATTGATCAACTAACACGTCAAGGGGCTGCTCTACAGGCAAAGAAGGCGGGATGGATGATTGTGGAGACGGCCAATATCAAGGCTGAGGATGGCATCGAGAAACGCCAAAGAGTCAAATGGAAACTCCGACTCGGTGCATCATATGTCTATGATGCCGAATTTACGATCTACGACATCAAGAGCTTCGATATTGTGCTTGGCAAATGATTGATGAGTGATATAAACTGACGATATCAAATCGACCATGACTGCAATGAAATGTCGATTGCTGATAACCTCTGGGAGGAAACAGAGGATGGCCGAGTACATTACTTGCCTGGCCTACGCCCTTTGGACGTCGACGAAGGAATACTGGAGCAGGCCAAATTCATGGGCATCCACATCATACTGAAGGCTGAGCTCAATAACATATCTACCCGCCCGTTGAAACGGGCCTTCTTGATCAAAGTGAACTACCGCGGCGATGCCGACACACTTCCGACAGAACCACCGGGAGAGTTTCAAGCGAGGTCGACTGAATTCCATGGTCTTTTCGGCGAGCCAACTTATGCAAATTCGGAGACAGGAAGGCAGACAGATTTTGAAATTAAAACGGACCGGAATGGCAAAATACCGTTCCGCTCACCATAGCGCATCTCTCCAAGTCAAGAAGAAGAGCTTCGGAGGCAGATAGTCAAGGCGATTCGCTACGCTTGGATTCAGCCCTCGGGAAGCAACTTCGGCTCACCAGTACTATTCATGCCAAAGCCTGGCAGTACGCTGCGTATGTGCATAGACTATTGCGCAGTGAACGCCATTACCATCAATGATCGTTATCCTCTCCCATATATCCAGGACTTACTCAACTCCATGCACGGTTCCTGCTGTTTTACAAAACTGGAATTGGTGGCTGGTTACCAGCAAATTCGTATCGCAACAGCCGACAGGCAAAAGACTGGTGTTTACCACTAAATTCGGCTTGTATGAGTGGCAAGTCCTGCCGTTTGGCCTGGCGAATGCACCCAGCCAGTTCAAGCGCATGATGAACGGCATCTTGGAGCCAATAAAACGAAAATTCATCATCGTATACCTTGACGATATCATAATTCACAGCCGTACCCTCGCCGAGCATGTTGGTCATATCCGTGAAGTACTTACCTTACTAACGGAACATGCCCTCAAAGCCAAACGTGCAAAATGTGCCAGGGCTTGTCAGAAAGTCAATTTTTGCGGCTTTGACATACACAAGGATGGCATCCACGCCCAGGAACACAAGACACGTGCGGTAATGGATTGGCCGCAACCTCAAATTAGTAAGGACGTCAAAGGCTTCTTGGGTCTCACCAGCTGCTACCGAAAATTCATTGAACACTACGCTCACATCGCAATGCCGTTGTACGCCATTGGCACACCTCCGAGTGGAAAATGGGACTTTGGGCGGCAACGTGGAGAGCCGAGGAAGGTCAAGCGCACTCCATTTGCCTTGGATAGAGAATGCCAGCATGCTTTTGACACCCTCAAAAAAGCACTCTGCAATGCTCCAGTCCTGGCTCTACCGGATCCCAAAGCCAAATATTGCCTGCACATTGATGCCAGCCAGCACGCATTGGGCGCAGTGCTCTCACAGATGCAAGACAAGGCAGAGAAAGTACTGGGTTATTTCAGCCGTAAATTACACGGTGCGGAGAAGAGATACCCTGCATATGACAGAGAACTATTGGGCATCTGAGAAGCAATATTATACTGGAAATTCAACCTACACGGAGCCGAGCAACCATTCGTGGTACACACGGATCATGCGACCTTGCATTGGATCCTCACACAGCCACATCTCACTGTATGTCAAATGGACATGCTGACGGTCCTCCAAAATTTGGACGGGGAGGTCAAGCAAATCCCGGGTGTCAAAAATCAGGTCACGGACGCGTTATCTCGCCGTCCGGATTTCCGACGGGAGCAATGCTATGCAATGGCAATGGACGTTACTGTGGCCGGGGAATCGATTGAGGACATCAAGGCGGGCATAGTTGATGACAAATGGTTCGGGCCTATTGCACATTCCTTGGCCAACCCAAGTCCCTGCCCCCCACCATCAACCGCATCTGCAAAACAACGCAAATTATGGGTGTCAGCACAACGATTCTATGTGGAAAAAAATGACCTACTGTGGTCACGTGGTGATTTGGAAAGGAAGCAGGAGGAGAAGAAGGCAAGGAAAAACAAGAAGGATGAAGAGGAAGTGGAGATCACGGTATGAGCAAAGGAGAAGGAGGAAGACGGAAAGGCAGAGAAGGAGGAATAGGGAAAGGCAGAGACGAGAGGACGGTTGTGTATTCCAAGGACAATGTGGCGTCGAATCCTCAATGAGGCCCACGACACTCCAGCAGGGGGACACTTCGGTGCGGACCGAACATACTTACGCAAGAAAGACCGGTATTTCTGGAAACAAATGTGGCGCGATCCCCAGTGGTACGTATCGGGCTGCAACTGATCCCATCGGACCAATCACCGGAGCAGGAAACCCATGGGCCTCCTACAACCACCTCCTGTAGCCGATGGCCGCTGGCAAGGAATAGGCATTGCCTTTAGAACCGACCTGCCGGTCCCGGGAAGTGGCCACGACTGCATTGTAACGTTTGTCGGCCATATGACAAAGAGAGCACATTGGCGAGCCTGTAGAAAAACAATTGACGCCCTGGCTGTTGCGCACATATTCATCGACGACATTGGACCTCTACACGGAGTACCTCAAGAGGTTGTATCGGACCGCGATGTACGCTTCACAGCACACTATTGGAGAATGGTTGCTAGGATTGTGCAGACGAAACTGCTCATGTCTACTGCGTTCCATCCCTAGAAAGATGGTCTCTTCGGGAACTCGAACAAGCCGGTTGTACGCTATATCCGTGGCTTCGCCACTCATGATCAAGCGAAATGGGACGACTACCTCCCACTAGCGGAGTGTGCTTACTATTCCTCAGTACACCGTTCGACGAAGATGACCCCTTTTTAACTCGATCTTGTCTATGAGCCGCCTTTGCCCCTGGACTCAATTGGGGATCTCCAGCGGCCGCAAGCCAAAGAATCAACAAAACCATTACTGGGCCGCAAATTCGTCAAACGATTGCAGCGCATTTTGGGCGTTGCCAGGGTTGAGCTCAGCGATGCTCAAGATATACTAGTGTTAGCAACGGGTCCGGGTAACCCGGCAGCGGTCCGCATTAGAACCGGAAAAACTGTTCGGTTCGGTTCCAGACCCGTCCAAAAACCTGACCCGGAGCTTTTTGGCGGGCCAAACCCGTACCCGTACTCGTCAATCCGCGGGTTTTGCCGGGTTTGGCAAGACCCGTCAGTTCCAGTCTCCGGTTCTCCTATTCGGGTTTGTCTATTTATGGTCGCAGTCATATATATTTCTGTTATGTGGAAAATATTAACTTTGGTACATCATTCTCTTTATTGGTTTCATTTGCAGCCTTTATACTCAAAACAAGGAGAGACATGCTCCCTGCTACATCCTGAAGTTGAGTGTGATCAAGTGTGCATCTTGCATCATTTGTAAGATTCGAGGTCCAGAATAGCCATATTGATTGCTAAGGCAGTCATTCAGCCGGAATTTGATCAGTTTGCACATGCGACTGCGCCAACAACATTTGGAGAGCTGATGGAGATACATGATGGTGTCAGCAGAAAATCGCAATGCCGCAAAGAACCTCCTGGGATAGAGTGGCCATATGTAAATAGCATGCCGTAAATGACTGTCGCACATATGGATATCGGCTCGCACAACTGACGCAATACCCATTTCAACACCGATTAACAAATCTAACCCTGTTAAGCCCATAAGCGTTTACCCCTGCATACGTCCTCCATACCTACGTACTATACAGGAAATGGATTCAGGTGAACATATTGTATTGGCTCGTAGGTCATGTGTACACAACCTGCACAATATGTGATTATTGACGACATAGCTC
>Ga0307515_10003113_pt1 | contig 35066 bp, 21 predicted proteins | sample 17_EM_MG_FD_194513 | JGI IMG/M metagenome (GOLD analysis project Ga0307515, IMG submission 194513) | Populus trichocarpa ectomycorrhiza microbial communities from riparian zone in the Pacific Northwest, United States - 17_EM | ecosystem: Host-associated > Plants > Roots > Unclassified | place...
ATAGATGAACCACACTACGGTGACGTAGTGTTAAAAATCCTGCTTAATGCTGGAACATCTCCCAATTTAGGATTTGCATACGAATTGTTCTTGGTTATTATCTCAATTACATTCGTAAAAATTGCAATGACATGGAGAAAACCAGCAGAGGTGAGAAGTTTGCATACTTTAGAAGCCTCTCAGAGACTACACGCAGGAGATCTCATATACGCTTATTTAGTAGGTTTATTTGAGGGTGATGGATTTTTTTCCATCACTAAAAAAGGTAAATATTTAACGTATGAATTAGGTATTGAATTGTCTATTAGAGACGTACAATTGATATATAAAATTAAAAAAATATTAGGTATAGGTGTTGTAAGTTTTAGAAACAGGAATGGAATAGAAATGGTATCTTTAAGAATTAAAAATAAAAACCATTTGAAAAATATTATAATACCAATGTTCGACAAATATCCTATGTTTTCTAATAAACAATATGATTATTTAAGATTTAGAGACGGATTAATAACAGGTATTATATATTCAGATAATTTGCCTGAATATATTAGAAGTGATGTGAATTTACATTCTGTAGAATTTATCATAAATACACACTATTTTTCTGCTTGGTTAGTAGGATTTATAGAAGCTGAAGGTTGTTTCAGTGTATATAAACTGAACAAGAATGAAGATTATTTTGTAGCCAGTTTTGATTTGGCTCAGAAAAATGGACAAGTATTGATAACTGCCATTCGTAAATACCTGTCCTTTACCACTACTGTGTACATGGATAAGACAAATTGTTACAAGCTGAAGGTGTCAAGTGTAAGATCATTGGAAAATGTAATTAAATTCTTAAATAATACACCTGTCAAGCTATTAGGTAACAAAAAATTACAATATTTACTATGATTAAAACAATTACGTACAATACCTAGATATTCAGAAAAAATTAAAATACCTTCAAACTACTAAATAAATCCTAGATATTACCGCATAGCTTTAGTACAGCGTACATGGAAAAATTATAGGAGAGATCAAGATATAGTCCGATCAATAAAGAAATTTATTGGGTGTAGTAAGAGTATTTAATATTTATATTAAATATGGTAACTACCAACACATATGCTCTGTAAATAATGCAACTTTAAATAGATTTTTCTCATTACATTTTGTATTACCTTTTATATTAGCCGCTTTGGCTTTAATGCATTTAATTGTATTACATGACAGTGCAGGATCTGGTAATCCTTTAGGTGTTTCAGGTAATTATGACAGAATACCTTTTGCACCATATTATATATTTAAAGATTTAATAACTATATTTTTATTTATAGTAGTATTATCAATCTTTGTATTCTTTATGCCTAATGTTTTAGGTGATAGTGAAAATTATGTTATGGCAAATCCCATGCAAACTCCTGCTGCTATAGTACCTGAGTGATATCTTTTACCATTTTATGCTATATTAAGATCTATACCTAATAAATTATTGGGTGTTATTGCAATGTTCAGTGCAATATTAATATTATTAGTTATGCCATTTACTGATTTAAGTAGATCAAGAGGTATACAATTCAGACCATTAAGTAAAATAGCTTTTTATATTTTTATAGCCAATTTTTTAATTTTAATGCAACTAGGTGCTAAACATGTTGAATCTCCATTCATAGAATTTGGACAAATATCAACCATAATTTATTTTTCATATTTTTTAGTTATAGTACCTGTAACTAGTTTATTAGAAAATAGTTTAATAGAATTATCTATAAATAAAAAATAAATAAAAAACATATAAAAAATATAAAAAGAAATAATTTTTATAGATAAATAGGTTCAAATCCTATACTGTTTAAATGATCATTAGTTCAATATTATTATTATTATTATCGAATGCCGTAACATTAAGACGAGATAAATCTATACTATATTCAAGAATAAGTATGGTAATTTTACTTTACTCTTGTTTAATAGGATACAATAATTTAGATTTTTCATTTTTGGAAAATGGTATAGGGTTATTTGGTGGTTTATTTCATGCCACATGTATTACTAATGTATTTCATATTTTTATATTATTATTAAGTAGTATTATATTAGTATTAACAGCTTTTTACCCTAGAAATTTAAAAACTCAAGAATACAGTTCATTATATAAATTAATATATTGTAAATTAATTTATTATGAAACAAGTATTTTAAATAAAATGGCTGAACAATACAAAATAATAGAATATCCCCTAATATTATTATTTATAGTTACAGGTGCCTTATTTTTAATATCAACAAACGATTTGGTTTCTATATTTTTATCTGTAGAATTACAAAGTTATGGACTCTATCTGTTGTCTACAATATACAGAAATTCAGAATCAGCCACTTCTGGTGGTCTTATGTATTTTTTATTAGGTGGTTTATCTTCTTGTTTTATATTATTAAGTACAAGTTTGTTATATGCTAATTCAGGTACTACTAATTTAGATAGCCTTTATATAATAATTAATATATCCGACATGGATGTTTCTATGACTGATAAGTCAACTAACATACTGTGTTGATACAAACCTTATTATATACATATAAGTTTATTGATAATGTCTGTAGGGTTTTTATTTAAAGTTTCAGCAGCACCTTTTCATTTTTGAAGTCCTGATGTGTATGATGCTATTCCAACCATAGTAACCACTTTTGTGGCCATAATCGCAAAAATATCTATATTTATATTTTTATTAGAATTAGTACATTATACTAGTAAATCTGTTTTTGACATAAATTTTACTTGGACTACTAGTTTATTACTTAGTTCTCTAATATCTTTAATTATAGGTACAGTATTAGGTTTAAGACAGTTTAGAATAAAGAGGTTATATGCTTATAGTACTATTTCACATGTAGGATTTATATTATTATCATTAAGTATACACAGTGTAGAATCTATACAAGCATTTATATTTTATATAATACAATACTCTATATCAAATCTAAATGCTTTCATACTATTAATTAGTATAGGTTATTCGTTATATTGTTATGTGTATGAAGACAAAAAAGAGATTGATACTAAAAAATATACTAATAATGAAGAAGTTGTCAATAAATATAGATACCAAGATGAAAATACTTCTCCTATACAGCTTATAAGTCAGTTAAAAGGTTATTACTATATAAATCCAATGTTGGCTTTAAGTTTATGTATAACTTTATTTTCATTTGTAGGAGTTCCACCTTTAATAGGTTTTTTTGGAAAACAGATGATTCTGAGTGCAGCTCTTGATAATGGATACATATTTATGTCATTAGTCGCTATATTAACTAGTGTAATAAGTGCAGTATATTACCTATTTGTTATAAAACAAATATTTTTTGAAAAACCTTCTTACAAATTAAATCCTGTTTTAAATGACTTAAGTTTAAACTGCGTTATTAGTAACGGAAAAACTATTTTAAAAAAAACAATGCTTAAGGTTAATAATATTGTAATATCTAGTTCTTTAAGTGTAATTATATCTATTTTAACCCTTATTATCCTTCTTTTCATCTTTATACCGCAGGAATGATTAAGTATGTCAAATATATTAGCACTAATACTATTTAATATATAAATATGACTAGTACTACGTTTTTTTTTATATTTATACCTTTATTAGCTATTATATTATTAGTAGTTAATTTAATATTAGCTCCACATAATCCTTACCAAGAAAAAGATAGTGTGTTTGAATGTGGTTTTCATTCTTTTTTAGGTCAAAACAGAACTCAGTTTAGTATATCTTTTTTCATATTTGCACTATTATTCCTATTATTTGATTTAGAAATACTTCTAGTATATCCTTATATTGTAAGTGGATATACAAATGATATATATGGTTTAATTATTATGCTAATATTTTTTGTATTATTGACTTTAGGATTTGCTTTTGAATTAGGTAAAAATGCGTTAAAAATCGATAGTAGACAAAAATTAAGTTTATAAATAAACCTCCTTTCATCTCCTTTTTAAATAAATATATAAAAATTATATTTATAAATAAAAATTCTTTTAAATATAAAAATTATATTTATAATTTTTATATTTAAACTTGTGATACAAATTGTAAAATGTTATTTTTAATATGTTAGTTAATATATTTTAAAAATATCATAGGGAAGTCCGGAGCTATCTATATATATATATTTTTAATTTTTGTTAAAAATATAGGTATAAACCTTGGTGATTAACAGAAACTAAGCATAATAAAAATTTATTAGTATTTTATTACTTTGAACTGAAAAGCCTATATTTAGCTTTTGTTTAGATTAATATTACATAAACAGGACTCGGCTTAATTGTATTCAGTTATATAATATCATTTTTTAGCTTTCTATCATTTATATGTTTTTTGTAATTTATATCTTTTCTTAATAATATTTAACTTATTTATATTTGATATTCAAATTGTATAACTTTTTTTTTTATCGAATCTATAGTTAAATTTAACCTAATCATCTAAAGTATGTTATATATATTTTTGTAGCTATATATATTTTTGTAACTATATATTTTTGTAACTTTAGACTTAGCTTATAATAAATATAATGTTATATTTACCCACAATAATATCTATAATTGAAGTATTAATTGTTGTTGTTCCTGCTTTATTAGTTGTAGCTTTTGTAACAATAGCTGAAAGAAAAACAATGGCTAGTATGCAAAGAAGATTGGGGCCTAATTTAGTAGGTTGATATGGTCTTCTGCAAGCATTTGCAGATGCTCTTAAACTTTTATTGAAGGAGTATGTATCTCCAACACAAGCTAACTTAATATTATTTTTCCTTGGTCCAATAATAACTTTAATTTTTTCATTGTTAGGTTATGCCATTATACCTTATGGTCCTGGTTTAACAATAATGGATTATAATCTTGGTATACTATATATTTTAGCTGTATCTTCATTGTCTACATATGGTATACTTTTAGCAGGTTGATCTGCCAATTCTAAGTATGCTTTTTTAGGATCATTAAGAAGTACAGCTCAATTAATTAGTTATGAGTTAATTTTAAGTTCTGCTATATTATTAGTTGTTTTATTAGCGGGTAGTCTAGATATAACTGTAATTATAGAAGCTCAAAGAGCTATTTGATATATAGTACCTTTATTTCCTATATTTGTTATATTCTTTATAGGATCCATTGCAGAAACTAACAGAGCTCCTTTTGATTTAGCAGAAGCTGAATCAGAATTAGTTAGTGGGTTTATGACAGAACATTCTGCAGTTATATTTGTGTTTTTCTTTTTGGCTGAATATGCTAGTATAGTACTTATATGTATATTAAATAGTATATTATTTTTAGGTGGTTATTTATTTGATTTCAATTTCTTTCTTTCTCCTTTTATGTATCTTTTACAATTTATTGATTTTGATGCTTGATTACGTATAACAAATAACCAATTTAATTATGAATCTAACTATGAAGTTTCTTATAATCCACTAGTAGAAGGTATATTATGCAGTGTAGTTATAGGGTTTAAAGCTTGTATAATGATATTTATTTTTATATGAGCTAGAGCTTCTTTCCCTAGAATACGTTTTGATCAATTAATGTCCTTTTGTTGAACCGTTTTACTGCCAGTAGTTATTGCTTTTATTATATTAATTCCTTGTATTTTATATAGTTTTGAAATTATACCTAGTAATATACCTTTATTATAAAAAGGCATATGGTATAAAAATATAAAAAAAAAATAAAACAAATAATGTATTTAAAAGTATCTACTCATTTAAAATAAAAAAATATTATTAAAGTTAAATTATATTTCCAATTTCTTATAATGATTAAACATATTATATATATATATACATAATGAATTTATCACTAATACTATTTATAATAGGAATATTGGGTTTTGTATTAAATAGAAAAAATATTATATTAATGCTTATTTCAATTGAAATAATGCTATTAGCTATTACGTTTTTAATTTTAGTAAGTTCACTTAGCTTTGATGATATATTAGGCCAAACATATGCTATATATATAATAGCGATAGCTGGAGCTGAATCAGCTATAGGTTTAGGTATATTAGTTGCTTTTTACAGATTAAGAGGAAGTATTGCAATAGAATTTAAGTAATGTATCTAGTTATAATTATCTTACCACTATTAGGATCAATAGCTGCTGGTTTTTTTGGTAGAAAAATTGGAGTTAATGGAGCTCAATTTATAACATGTAGTGCAGTTATAATTACGACAATGTTAGCTGTAATAGCTTTTTTTGAGGTTGGATTAAACAATATACCTGTGTCAATACAAGTATTTAGATGAATCGATTCGGAATCACTTAATGTGTCATGGGGATTTCATTTTGATTCATTAACGGTTTCTATGTTAATACCCGTACTAATTGTTTCATCTTTAGTGCATATATATTCAATAGGATATATGAGTCATGATCCTCGGGAAGACGTTTTGGGAAAACGTTCTTATATTTATGGGGATAAACTGTCAAACTCCGGGGAACTCCTAAAGCTTAAGGTACCAAACTATATATGAAAGTGTATAAGTGGCTGAATTAATTACTCAGGTAAGGTAACAAGCCCTAAGATGAGTGAAAACAAAATGGACAATCGCGGATCTAAATCAGATTTCAGATCAAATTTGAATTATGTAAAAGAGCAACGAGTAGACGGCAGTTGATGTATTAAAAGTAGATTAATGCATTTAAGGTATACTCTTAAAGGTTTCGAAAGAAACTGTTCACTCAAAATCCCTTCTAAACAATTAATTGTCAAAAGATTCTCTTCTATTTTAATATCTTCTGTTAAACCTTGGTTTTTATCTGGTATAATAGATGCATAAGGTTCATTTACTATAATAATAGATAAAAATAAAATTCGTAAATTAGGATGACGTGTACAATCGAAATTTCAAATAGGACTACATATTCGGGATCTTAATCTATTAAACCAGCTACAAAAACATTTAGAAGGAATTGGTACAACTAAAATAGGATATCGAGTTCAGTTGAGATTTAGAATAACTCAACATAAAAGAGATATAAAACTAATGGAGAGTATAATGCTTTTATTAGGGTCAGGTAGTATCTACAAATACCCTAAACAATAGGCTATTAACATAACAATTATGAATTATTCAGATATTAGTCATAAAATAATTCCTTTCTTTAATGAATACCCTATTATGGGTGTAAAATTATAGGATTATCTTGATTGATGTAAAATTCATAATTTAATATTAGATGGTTCTCATTTAACACCTGAGGGTATTAATATTATTCGTAACATAAAAGCTGGGATGAACAAGGGTAGAGATTTTACTTTAAACAATTAATTGCAAGATAAATTTGAGAAAATATGCATAACCAAAGATTTTTTAGTTATTTGAGCTTATTTACATTTATGATGATAATTCTTGTAACAGCTAATAATTTTTTACTAATGTTTGTAGGTTGAGAAGGTGTGGGTATATGCTCATATCTTTTAGTTTGTTTTTGGTTTACTAGAATAGCAGCTAATCAAAGTTCTTTGTCAGCTTTTTTAACCAATAGAGTAGGTGATTGTTTTTTAACTATTGGTATGTTTGCAATTTTATGATCTTTTGGTAATATTGATTATTCCACAGTATTCTCATTAGCTCCCTATATTAATGAAAAGGTTATTACTATTATAGGTATATGCTTATTAATAGGAGCTATGGCTAAAAGTTCTCAAGTTGGATTACATGTTTGGTTGCCAATGGCTATGGAAGGTCCAACACCTGTATCGGCATTAATACATGCGGCTACTATGGTTACTGCAGGTGTATACTTATTAATGCGTACATCACCTTTAATAGAATATAGCTCAACTGTGTTAATGCTATGCTTGTGCTTAGGTGCTGTTACAACTGTGTTTAGTTCACTTATTGGTCTATTCCAACAAGATATTAAAAAGGTTATAGCTTATTCAACTATGAGCCAATTAGGTATGATGGTTATAGCCGTAGGTTTATCTTGTTATAATATAGCTTTATTTCATTTAATAAACCATGCTTTTTACAAAGGTCTTCTTTTTTTAGGAGCCGGAGCAGTAATTCATGCTGTAGCTGATAATCAAGACTTTAGAAAATATGGAGGATTAAGACCTTTTTTACCACTAACTTATTCAGTTATGCTAATTGCTTCTCTTAGTTTAGTGGCATTTCCTTTTATGACAGGATTTTATTCTAAAGATTTTATACTTGAATCTGCATATGGTCAATACTATTACTCTAGTACTGTTGTATACATGATAGCTACAATAGGAGCTATGTTTACTACATTATATTCTGTTAAAGTGCTATATTTAACATTTTTAACTAATCCTAATGGACCTTTAGTTAATTATAAGCAGGCACATGAAGGTAATATTTTTATGAGTTTTCCTTTAATAATATTAGCAATATTTTCTATATTCTTTGGTTATATAACCAAAGATATATTTATAGGATTAGGTTCAGGGTTTTTTTCTGATAATGCTTTATTTATTCATCCTTCACATGATATTATGTTAGATACTGAATTTGGTGTACCAATTTTATTCAAATTGTTACCTTTAATTTTTACAATTTCATTAAGTGTAATTTCTATTATATTATCTGAAAACGTACCTGGTGTATTAAGTAAATTTAAACTTACTAGAGTTGGTTATAATGTATTTAGCTTTTTTAATCAACGTTTTTTAATAGAACTTTTCTATAATAATTATATTACTAATTTTATTTTGAAATTAGGTGGTCAAACAACTAAGGTTATTGATAAAGGATCTGTGGAGTTATTAGGACCTTTTGGTTTAGAAAAAAGTTTACTAAGTTTAAGTAAATCTATTTCTAGTTTGGATACTGGTGTTATTACTTCATATGCTTTGTATATTTTAATTGCTTTAATTTTTTATATATTAATACCATATTTATCTATAACAGATAATAGTATTTTAATATTAATACTTTTTTCATTTTTATGTATTATAAGATTTAAATAGTTTTATATAGTTAATGTAAATACACAAAATTAAAGTTAAACTTATAACTTAAACTTATTATATAAAAACAATATAATTGATTTTAAATATTTATAATCTTAATATTTAAATAATAGATTTTAAAATATATTGATACAATTAAAGTAAAAATATAAAATTAAAAAAAAGTAATAATATAAACGTTACGGCTTAAAATTTATTATACCATATAATAGTATATTATATGATATAATAATTGTTATTATAATAATTAATAGTAAGATATATAAAAGTATAAATATTATTATTTATTAAAAATTATTAATAATAAATAGATACTAGTAAAATTATTAAATAAAAAACTATGTTTTTAACTAATGGTTTAAACTAAAATAATGAATTTTTTATAATATTATATTAAAAAAAAAATGATACAAGCAGCAAAAATAATAGGAACTGGATTAGCTACTACAGGATTAATAGGAGCAGGTGTAGGGATTGGTGTAGTTTTTGGTGCACTTATTTTAGGTGTAGCCAGAAATCCTAGTCTGAGAGGACAATTATTTGCATATGCAATTCTAGGTTTTGCTTTTGCTGAAGCCACTGGATTAAGAAAAATTTTTAAAGAATAGTTCAGTATAAATAGGGTGAATTGCAAGAACAGTTTACTGTATTTAAATACAATAAATTAATTTGCAGCGAAGATTAATTTAATATTATAGTTGTAGCTTTTTTTAATGATAAATTAGTATATAATTATATTAGATTAATAACGTTCAACGACTAGTGAATTAGTAATGTTATCTATATTTCTACCACGAGTACCCTACAATTAAATTTATATTTATATATATTAGCTTAATTGAAGACATAGTCTGATCAATAGCGTAAGTTATTGAAATAAGGATAAATAACCTTATGATAACAAGTTGTATTCGCTTTAATGATGGCTTTCTTACTATTATATGTTGCTTAATAATAGTATATAAAAATTAATCATAAGAAAAAATTAAATCTTTAAATTATAAAAAAGATAATGATATTATGCTACTTAAATATGCTATAAAAGTATATAAATATGATATAAAAGTATATAAATATACTTTAAATGAACGAAGTTTGATTCGTTCAGAAAATAATGGAAAAATTGATGTATACGCATGGGTGAATATAATATTAATCCTATAGCAGGTAATATTAAGGGATATAAGCATAGTATAGAAAGCAAAGAAAAAATATGTATAGCTTCCTTAGGTAGAAAACACACATAGGCTGTTACACTTAATAGAAAAAGTGTACCTATTAGTAGCATAGAAGTCGAAGTTATTGATCTGTATATTAATATCACTACTGTTTATAAGTCTATACATAAAGCTGCAATTGCTATAAATTCTGAGATTAAATCTAATAATTTCCTGTTTTCCTAAATTCCTTTTTGTGGTTAAATTGTTATTTAAAGCCTATATCTAGTGGATAGAGTAGAATACTGTTAATATTCGATAAATGTTCGACTCATTTTAAGGGCTATATAGAATATCTACGATATTCTATATATTATATACATATATTATGTATATATATTATATACATAATGCGTTATAGTACTAAACTATAAATATATATTTATAAATTATTGTACGTGTTTTTGTATTTTCTTTTTAATTATTTCAAATATTTTATTATTCTAAATATATATATATAATATACTAGTTTATACAATGGTTAATTCATTAACTTAGATATAATGTATATATAGTTTTATATGTGTGAATAATATTTATTATGAGAAGGTAAAGTAATGTTATTAATATGACTAAATTATTTAGAAAAATTGTTATTCCGATATTTTGCTTAATTTGTGGGTTTTATGTTAAACAGAAATTAGTTAATCTATATAATTTAGATGTTTCTTTACTGATTGATTATTTATTAGTATATATTCCTGCAACTATATCTAATTCTATCATATCCTTTGTTTTAGATAATACAAAATTTGTATCATATATGATGTCATCAGGCAACGGAGATAATGCTAGTAATATTGGTGAAATAAATGCTGGTAATGTTAGTGGTGATAATTCTAATAATACTGGTAATTCTAATGATACTGGTAATAGTGTACATGGGGATGGTAATAATTCAGATAATGACGGTAACAATTCAGACAACAAGGGTAACAATAACTCTGATAATCCCAGTACTCCGGAATTAGAAGATGATTCTGATGACGTTTTTCAGGACGTCAGAGGTGCTAATGAAGAGCGTGAAGAATTATCGGATGACCCTGACGCTACTACTGGGGACAAGATTAGAGCAGATATACGTATGCAAAAGGCTATGATTGCTTCACTTGAATCAATGTTGGAAATTGAGCCAAATAATGAGAGAGCTCAATCAATGTTGGCTGCTTGTATGGTAATACTTGCAGATCTAGAATCTGATTTGGAGGATTTAGATTCTGATGATGAATAGATGCTTTTTAGTATTTTTGGATTATGAGGCTAAACAATAGAATTTATACCATATTTAGCCAGAAATGTATCATTAGGACTTAGATTAGTTGATTATATACTTTCAGGATATATACTATTAAATATTTTATATGGTTTGTTTTCCATATAATATTTTCACAACTGGGTTTATATTATTTTAAGTTTATTAGCCTTCATTATAGCATTTTTAAGTATAGAATTAGTATTGCGTTTATACAATATTAAATCTTAGTAGTATTATCTTATTAATACACTATAAAAATAGTATTTTATACTATGTATTATTTTTTAAAAAGTTTTTTTTATAATAAACTATTATAATAATTATTGTATTACGGAGTAGATAATACATAAAAAAATATTAATATATAAAAAATATTTATATATATATAAAGTATATATATAAATCTAGCCAAATAAGGGATATGTTGCAGATGGATCTGCGTTTTGATTGCAAATCATGAATATGAGGTTCAATTCCTCCGTATCCTTCAAAATATAAATACATAAATTTATATTTTAAATTTCTAATTATTATATTTATCCTTTTTTTCCTTTTTTTTAATTTTTAAATTATATATATATATATGCTTTTATATGAATAGTTACTTATCATTTATTATAAGTCCTTTGGATCAGTTTGAAATAAGAAGTCTAATTAGTTTAGATGCCCCACTTTTAGGTAATATGCATATTTCTCTAACTAATATAGGGTTATATTTAACAATAGGTGCTTTTTTAGCTTTTTCTTTTAGTATAATAGCTACTAATTATTCTAGAGTAGTTTCAAATAATTGATCTATAGGTCAAGAATCTTTATATGCAACTGTACACAGTATAGTAGTTAACCAGATAAACAGTAAAAACGGACAAATTTATTTTCCTTTTATATATGCATTATTCATATTTATTTTAATAAATAATTTAATAAGTATGGTACCATACAGTTTTGCTTCAACATCACATTTTATACTAACGTTTGCCCTTAGTTTTACTGTTGTATTGGGTGCAACAATATTAGGGTTTCAAAAACATGGTTTAAAATTTTTTTCTTTGTTTGTGCCTAGCGGATGCCCTCTTGGACTTCTGCCTTTATTAGTGTTAATTGAGTTTATATCATATTTAGCAAGAAATATCTCATTAGGACTTAGATTAGCTGCTAACGTAGTGGCCGGACATCTACTGTTAACAATATTAAGTGGATTTACTTATAATATCATGACATCTGGGTTTATATTCTTCTTTATAGGTTTACTACCATTGGCATTTATAATAGCGTTCTCAGGATTAGAATTTGCAATAGCCTTTATCCAAGCACAGGTATTTGTCGTATTAACCTGTTCTTACATTAAGGATGGATTAGATTTACATTAAAAAAGTATTTTTTTTTTATAAATATAGCAACAAAAAAAACCAATAAAATATTTTATACGCTATTTATATAAAATATTTTTTTTATGGGTGGTTATTTAATTTTATATTACCATATAGATATATATGGCGTTACATTGTACCCTAAAATATAAAATTCTTATTTTTAGTGGTTTAGTGGGAATTTATTATTTATTTATTACCATGTTATTATTACTTTTATTAATTATACCTTTGATTGGTATATTTATTATATCAACAAGTACGTATGATGAACTTTCGACTGTACATGTAAAACGTGTAAAATATATAGCTTTAGCTACATCTGTTTTTAATTTATTTATTTCATTAATTATCTTTATATTATTTGATTTTAGCAACAACCAATTTCAATTTGTTCAAGAGTATCATCAAATAAGTTCTTTTGATTTCTACTTAGGTATAGATGGTTTATCTATATATTTTGTTATATTAACTACTATTATAATACCTATTTCATTATTATCAAATTGAACATCTATATCAGAAAATATTAGAGCATATATAATAATAATTTTATTACTAGAAACATTATTATTAGCAGTATTTTTAGTGTTAGATATACTACTTTTCTACATATTTTTCGAAAGTATATTGCCACCTTTGTTTATACTAATAGGTTTATTTGGATCAAGTAATAGAGTAAGGGCTAGTTTTTACTTGTTTTTATATACACTATTAGGTTCTTTATTCTTATTATTATCTATACTTACTATGTCTTCTATTATGGGTACTACTGATTTTGATGCTTTATATAAAACAAATTTTAATTATTTAACACAACTTTTCTTATTTTATGGTATTTTTATAGCTTTTGCTGTTAAAACACCTACTATTTTTTTAAACACTTGACTTTTAAAAGCTCATGTTGAATCACCATTAGGAGGGAGTATAATTTTGGCAGGTATTGTTCTTAAACTAAGTTTATACGGTATACTTAGATTGATATTACCTGTATTACCTAAAGCTTCTATAGATTATACTTATATAGTATATTTAATTGGTGTTATTACTATTATATATGCTAGTTTTAGTACATTAAGAACAATAGATGTTAAAGAACTTATAGCTTATAGTTCTGTATCTCACGCAGCTGTGTATCTTTTAGGTGTATTTAGTAATACAATACAAGGTATTGAAGGTGGTATTACTTTAGGATTAGCTCATGGATTTGTTTCATCAGGTCTATTTATTTGTGCTGGGGGTGTTTTATATGATAGATCTTCTACTAGATTAATTACTTTCTATAGAGGTATGGCTCAAATAATGCCTTTATTTGCTATATTATTCTTTATACTATCATTAGGTAACTGTGGAGTTCCTTTAACTTTAAACTTTATAGGTGAATTTATGTCATTATACGGGGTATTTGAAAGACTGCCTTTTTTAGGTGTATTCGCTAGTTCTTCTATAGTATTTTCTGCTGCATATACAATATATATGTTTAATAGAATAGCATTTGCAGGATCATACTCTAAATTTTTCAAAGTAAATATACCAGATTTAAATAAACGTGAGTTCCATATATTATTGACATTGGTTGTTTTTACAGTAGTATTAGGTATATACCCTGCACCTGTATTAGATGGTTTACATTATTCTGTGTCATCTTTGATATATTATGCTCCAATATTGTAAAAAATTAATATTTATAAATATTTATTTTTTTATATTACTTAACTACATAAATACATATATAACAATATAAACACATAAACACATAGATAACAATATAAACACATATATAAGTACATGAATACATAAGTATAAAAGGTACTCATATTAATATAAGGTATTCATATTAATATACTCATATTAAGGTGTTAAGATACTCATATTAATTTAAGGTGTTTATATTAATTTAAGGTATTTATTAATTTAAGGTAATAACATAAAGTATTTTTATAAAAATATTTTTATAAAGGTATTTTTTAGTATAAAAAAGTTTAAAAATAAACTAAGTATAAAGGTATTAATATAAATTATAATATAGTATAATAATTAATAGTAATGTATTACAAATGTAATATATATTATTATATATGCACATTAATACTAAAATAATAAGAAAGATTAACAAGATGTTAAAATAAACATATTTTCTTACTAGTTCAAGGGAAGAACAAGATACTTCTAATATCTAAATTCAAGTTCGAATCTTGAGTAAGATATTTCAACATACATATTATATGGTTGAAATAAATAACCAAATATAAATTAGATGAGTTTGATGATGGCTCTGAATGAACGCTGTCCAAATGCTTGACACATGCTAATCGAACGTCAATATTATTATTGAATTTTTTTTCTAATAATGTTGAAGTGGTGTACAGGTGAGCAAATGGTATTTTTGGCTACCTAAGAGCAAGGGATATGTAAATCCCTTATAATAAAAAGAAATGTTAATTATAAAATAGTTAAAAATTTCACTCTTAGATGATTATAAATACCTCGGGTAAGTAATAATTAAGGTAATGGCTTAATTAGCTTGTATCCGTAGTCGAGACTGAAAGGTCGATCGATCACATTGGGTCTGAAAAAACCCCAATACGTCTAGTACAGCAGTGAGGAATATTGGTCAATGGCCTAACGGCTGAACCAGCAACTTGGAAGAATGAGAGTTAACCATTAAAGCTAGGAAACTATATTTAATACTATATAAAATATGTATATCATATTTTATATTTTTAGGGTTAACTTGATTGACTATGTCTTATAAAGTTCTAGATAAAAGCTGATAATGACAACTTTGTATTTATAGTCTCGACCAAATCTTGTGCCAGCAGTCGCGGTAATACAAGGGAGACTAGTGTTATTCATCTTTATTAGGTATAAAGGGTACCTAGACAGTATATCATGCCCAAATAAGGGTACGGATAAGACTTGAGTTTTAGTGTAAGAGGGAGATATCAGAACTATTGGTGTAGAGATGAAATGTTTTGATACCTTTAGGACGGGTAATGGCGAAGGCAGACCTTTATGTGAAAACTGACGTTGAGGGACGAAGGCTTGGGAAGTGAAGAGGATTAGATACCCCCGTAGTCTAAGCAGACAATGATGAGTGTCATAGATTAAAATATTTTTAGACTATAAATGAAAATGTAAGCACTCCACCTCAAGAGTAATGCGGCAACGCAGGAACTGAAATCATTAGACCGTTTCTGAAACCAGTAGTGAAGTATGTTATTTAATTCGATGATCCTCGAATAACCTTACCACAATTTGTATGATCTAAATTCTATATGTTTGGATAAGTTAATTAAGCTAATAGCTTAATTAACGCATTTAGATCACATGTGTTGCATGGCTGTCTTCAGTTAATGTCGTGAGATTTGGTTAGATCCATTAAATTAACGTAAACCCTTGTTTTATTTTAAAATAAAACAGTTCACCGCTATATTGGATGTGATAATAGGGACTAAGACAAGTCATCATGGCCTTAATGTTGTGGGCTATAGACGTGCCACATATTCCTTTACAAAGGGATGCAATAATGTAAATTGGAGCTAATCCTTAAAGTAGGATATAATATGGATTGTAGTCTGAAACTCGACTACATGAAAAAGGAATTACTAGTAATCGTGAGTAATCACATCACGGTGAATTTAATCTCAGATAGGTACTAACCACTCGTCAGGCGCTGAAAGGAGTGTATGCAATAAGTTTGGTGGTGGTTAATTTTTATCTTAGATATTTTAGGTTTAGATATTTTAACAAGTAATCTTCGTATGCGTAGCTCTGATTGGTGTTAAGTCGAAATACGGTTCGGGTAGGGGAACTTGCCCGGGAATAATTAATATAAACAATACACCCAAATATAAAAAAGAATGAAAAATAAAAGTTCTCGTATTGTTTCATAAACTACTTTGAATAAAATGAAAGTGCGTAAATAAAGTGAAAAAACTAAAGCTAAAATTAGTTTATTTCCAAGTATTCCTATACAAGTATTTAATGTTGAAACAAAAAAGTGTTGATATACAAATCTAAATTAAGTGCTGCTAGGGCTATTGGTGTAAGTAATTATACAATTAGGCGTTATATAAAAAAAGGAAACTTCCATTATTGGTAAAATGGGTTGAGCTGTAAACTCAATAGCCATAGGCTTTTAGGAGTTCGAATCTCTTGTTTCCTAAACTTAATAAGCTATAATAACTATAATAATTAGTTATAGTTATTATATTTAATTATAGTATTTATTGATTTTCCTAAATATTATTTTTAGTTTTTTAAAGCCTTTATAGCTCAATGGTAGAGCGGAATACTGTTAATATTCTGATAAATGTTCGATTCATTTTAAGGGCTATGTAATATATATATACATATAGAATATATATTATATACATTATGCGTTAATTTAATTGGTATAGTGTTATGTTACATATTTTTATAAATTATTATACGTGTTTTTGTATTTTCTTTTTAATTATTTCAAATATATTATAATTCTATATATATAGTACATTAACCTATAATATTAAGTTATATATTAACTTATACACTAACTTATAAGTTATATATTAACTTATACACTAATTTATAACTTATATGTTAACTTATACACTAATTTATATATTAACTTATACATATATATATATATGAATAATAATTATTATGAGAAGGTAAATCTTAATTTTTTAAAATGTTATATATTTTCAAAGAAATCGTTTTCAATGGTTATAAAGATATATTTTTAGATTTTTTATATGTTGCTGCAATAATATGTGGTATATTAGTAATAATAACTAAAAATCCGATTGTATCTGTTTTATTTTTAATAGGACTATTTCTAAGTATATCTTGTTATTTAATAATGTTAGGTTTAAATTTTATAGGTTTATCTTACTTATTAGTATATATAGGAGCAGTTTCTATATTATTTCTATTTATCTTAATGTTAATAAATATTAGAATATCTGAATTATTAATAGACACCAGTAATAGTATACCTTTAGCTATAATATTAGGTATTTCTTTCAATTATTCTGTAAATAATATATTACCATATATTTTAGCAAACAATAATTACGATATATCTAATATTATTAAAGTATTTACTTTAAGTAATGATGTAGAATTATACCATGTAACATCTAAACTATGAGATGGTTTTTTATCAGAGACTTCTCATATAACAAGTATAGGTAATATAATATATACTAATTATTCAATATGACTTATATTAACATCTATAATCTTGTTGTTAGCGATGGTCGGAGCTATAATCATAACTATTAAACAAAAAAACTAATATACTTTAAAAGTATAAAAAGGAATTAGCTTAATTGGTAGAGCATCCGTTTTACACACGGCAGGTTAAGTGTTCGAATCACTTATTCCTTATAAATATTTTTTGTGTAAGTTACAATTATTTTTTGTATAAGTTATAAATTTAAAGTTAAAGAGATCTTAGCTTAATGGTAAAGCATATGACTTTTAATCATTATTATAGGGGTTCAAGTCCCTTAGGTCTTAAAATAGATGATAAACGGCTGTAGGTTAACTGGTAGACCTTTCGCCTTCCAAGCGAAGTGTATCGATTCGAATTCGGTTAGCCGTAAAGAGTTAGTAACTTAATGGTAAAGGACTTTCTTGTCACGAAAGTAGATGCCGGATCGATTCCGGTCTAACTCGAAATTAGTATATCCTTTTTTAGCAAAAGGAAGAGTTGCCACAGGTAAGGCGAGATATTTGCTAAATATTGTGTTTTTCACCTGGATGTTCGAATCATCTCTCTTCCGTATATATAATAATATGTTTTATACTTGTTATTCTAATATATTGTATATGTATTCTACCAGTAATATAAGTGTTATATATCTATGTGTTATATAAATGTTATGTATGTATTATATAAATGTTATATAAGTATTGTATAGATGTTATAAGTTAATTAATGAATTCATTCATGAATAAATAAATGTATTTTATAAACGTTATTCTAATTTATTATTAAAATTTAATATTAATAAAGAGTATAGTTTAATGGTAAAATAGGAAGCTTCAAACTTCAAATTTCCAGTTCAAGTCTGGATGCTCTTGTCTTTAAAGATTTCTTAACTTAATAGGTAAAGTGTGCTTTTGATAAGAGTATTATCAGCGTTCGATTCGCTGAGGAATCATAATGTATTAAAGGTAATAGTAATCTATATTAAAGAATATAATAATATAAAAATATATAAACGGGTTAGAGCCAGGCTGGTTAGGCACCTCATTTGGGTTGAGGAATAGTTATGTTCGAATCATAATGACCCGATAATATTTTTATAAAAATATCTAAAACCATATTTTATAATAATTAATAGTAATGTATTTGATATGTATTGTGTTATTTCATTATTTGAATCCCTTAAGAAATAATTTTATATTATGATAAAAGTTTTAAGGATTAAATATAATGGCAAGTATATAAAGAGACTATTAAGAATATCTAGCTGTATATTAAAGAGATATATTTGATCATAGCATAGGTAAATACCTATCCCTAGATCCATAAACTCTTGAATAAATTCTATTTATAAACGAAGCGAATTGAAATATCTTAGTAGCTTTAGGAAAGGAAATCAAACGAGATTCTATAAGTAGTGTGAATGAAAGTAGAAATGTCTAATAAGTAAAATGGATTAATCTGTTTGAATAAAGGGGAACCTTCCTCTAAGGCTAAGTATGATATACAAGCGATAGTGAACTAGTACCGTGAGGGAAATGATATGAATTAGTAGTCTTATAAGCAGCTCAAGTTAAGTTTAATAAACATATAAGAGCGTACCTTTTGTATAATGGGTCAGCAAGTTCTAATTAGATGCAAGCAATGATGCCTAGATAATCCGATTATTAAGTAATGATTAAGTATCTAAGTAGAGACCCGAAGGGTGGTGATCTTACCATGGTCAGGCTTATAAAAGGCCGAATGGGTTATCGTTGTAAAGATATCCAAAGAACTGTGGTAAGTTAGTGAAAGACAATACTGACTACCTATAGCTGGTTTTCCGCGAAACATATCTAAGTATGTAGTTTAAATAACATCATAGCAGGTACAGAACTGTGATCTCGGACAAATTGTATATAATTGTGAAAAAGTTATATATTTTTGTATACATGGGGGAGTTGTGAAGACTCTATTCGCGAGTATTTGCTCTCGGAATGGCAAGGATGAATGTTGAACAATCAGACATTTAACGATAAGGTTGTATGTCTAAAGGGAAACAGCCCAGAACAAGTGTTTAAGGTTCCAAAGTTATTGTTAAGTGAAAGTAAGGAAGTTTTTAAACCATACAACCAGGAAATAGGCTTAGAAGCTGCCATTTTTTAAAGACCTCGTAACAGAGCACTGGTTCAATAGGTTAAGTTTTATTAACCTTTTTAGTTAAAAGCGCCGAAGATATAACGGATCTAAACAATACACCGACACCTTGTCCATAATAACATATTTATTATTTTATAAAATAATTTTTTATGTGTAAAAAAAAGTATGCTTTATGGGGTAGCGGAACATTGGGCAAATTTTAGAATTAGCATTTTTAATACTAATAATTAGATATCCCAAGTGATAATGCTGACATGAGTAACGAAAAAGGGATAATTCCCTCGCCTTAAGCTTATGGTATCTTAAAGAAAAACGGCCTCTAAGTTTAACCTAAAGGATCAAACGATGAGACTATATATGTAACAACATTTATACAACATTATTATTATATATATTATATATAATATTAATATATGTTTATATACCCATTAATATATAAATATATAGAATATAAATTACTTTATGGGTGTGAATAAATATATTATGGCATGTTCCAGTACAAAATAGAGTAGGGAGTGGCATAATATATGATATATGAAGATATTTATATCTGTTGTAGAGTAAAAAGTGTTCTGGAAAAACATATATTATATTAATATTAGGGAATAAACTAAAACAGATGATACTAATTTAATGAACAAAAACCGTACCTAGATACTAACCCTAGTAAGCTAGTAGAGAATACGAAGGCGTTTGAGCTAACAATCATTAAGGAACTCGGCAAATTGACACCGTAACTGCGGGATAAGGTGTGCCATTCCTACTGATTAATATCAGGCTAGGAAGAGGAGACATAGAATGATGTTGCACGACTGTTTAATTAAAACACAGCACTCTGCGTAAGATGTAAATCAATGTATTGAGTGTGCTATCTGCCCGATGATGGATGGTTAACGGATTAACTTAGCCGACTAATATAGACTAGGTTTTGAAGGAACCCCCATTCAATGGCGGCCTTACCTATAAGGGTCCTAAGGTAGCGAAATACCTTGGCATTTAAATGATGTCGCGCATGAATGATCTCACGATGCAACAGCTGTCTCAATGATTGGCTCAGTGAAATTGGAATGGCAGTGAAGATACTGCCTATCTCTAGATAGACGAGAAGACCCCATGCAGCTTTACTGTTACTAGTTACAGGGTATGATTTAACAAGTTGTAGTGTATAAGGTAGTTGACGAGACAAAATTGAAACACCTTTGCTTAGTTTGTCATATCGGTAGAATAGGTTTATCAAAAACTTCTTGTTAAACTAAAGTCTACTATACTAATCCGAAAATAAGGAGGTTACACCAATGAAAAATTAACAAGAATATATGAAATATAACTCATATATAGAATAATATATGTAAAATTAAGTAATTGGTTGCTCAGGAAACAGTGGCTAGCGGACGGTTTATGCGGGGCACAGATCCCATAAAGAGTACCTGGGTGTATCCAAATTTAATTTTGTAAAGGTGCAATATGCAATTAATCTATAATAGCTTTCTTAAAAAAAAGATTGCTTTATATTTTATTATTTTATTTTGTTATTGGTTATATTTACTTAAAAATATTTTTTTTAAGTATCTATAATTTATTCAGTTACATTTCTATTAGGTTAGAACTATAACATTTAAAATAAGTAAGATTTTAACTATATGGAAAATAGATGTATACAAGGTATTAATATATTAAAAAAATGTATAATACTTTTAGTTCTTTTATTAGTAAGTTTATACAGCTTTAATGCTTTAAAAAGCTAATAGAAGGATTTTTATATATACTTTCAAAGTTTAATGGCTTAATCTTGCTTTACTGTTTGACTTACATGTCTATCAGTTGCGTAAGCAGGGCATAAAGATCGCAAGACGCAGTAAGGAAAGGTCTTGTATTATTGAAAAAGCTACGCTGGGGATTAACTGTTAGTCCTCCAATGTCTTTTTTTTTTAAGACCATTGGTAATATAACAGGGTAAATTTCAAGAATAACTTATTTATGTTTGTAAATTTTACGCTAAATAAGTAAACTTGAAGCGAAACTTATTTTAGCATTTTAATGTATTAATACATTAAAACAAGTAATAAGTGCGTTCAACGACTAAAAGGTGAGTGACTAACAATAATCCTTTATATAATCCCTGCATCTTTAGTTAAAACTATATCTAATATACAATATATAATTTATTTTTAAAAAGATTAAAAATAATTTTTAATCAAATTATATAATAATTTATGTACTTATCATATACCTTATATAATATAACATTATATAACAAATATTATTTTATAATTCATATGTTAAATTTATTAAACAAAAAATCTAATTTAATTGTTGAGCATAAAATTATTAATTTTACTAAAAATATAGATGATAAAATAGGATATCAGGCAAAAATTAATAGAGTAAAAAAAAATTCTATTCAATATTATCCCTCTTCAAATAAAGAATGATCTAATAGTATCTATGCTTTTAATAAATCATATATTAAATCATTAGTTTATGCAGATAAAATAGTAAATAATCTATTTAAAAGTTACATTAATATCCTTACAAGTAAACTAAAAACTCTATTTAAACGTAGACGTGTTAGAAACAATCGTTTTTCTGCTAATAGGATATATATTAGTAGAGCTGAAATGAAACATACACATGCTAAAGTTATTATTACACTATATGCGTATAATAAACAAAAATATATTTTCAACCGTAAAATAAGATCTATAGCTAAAAATATATATGCAAAAAAACAAAAAGAAAACATTCGTAGTTTTAAAAACCATATTAAAAGTATGGTAAAATTCTTTGTATATAATACATATTATAATAGATTTAATATATATTTTAAACATGAATTAAGAAACATACAAAATATGTTAAAATTGTTTAAACTAGATGAATTAAAAAATGTGAAGCAGATAAACTTTATTAAGTATAAATTAAAAAACATAAAAGATAAACATTTCGAACGTACATTTATAAATATAAAAAGAAAAGTAATTCAAATATACTTATACAAACGTAAGTTTAAACTCATAAAAAAAATAAAAAACATATTATCATATATATTAAAAAAAAGATTTACTTCTCACAAATGAGGAATAAATTTAAAAAAAAGAAATAATTTATTGGTTTGAATATTATTAAACATAAATAATACATATCTTGTGTTACGTAAAATGCGTAATCTTATGTTTATAAAAAAAATATTTTTATTAGAGGAAAAATTTTTCTATTATGCAAAATTGTTAAATTTTAACAAATGTAAATTTACAAATTTATTTTTGAGTTGAAAAGGCTTAGGATTGATTAGTTTAATAAGTCGAATCTACAATAAAAAAGTAGAATTAAAAATAATTGAATTAAAATCTATACATTTAAACAGTGATATATTTTCATCTGCTATAAGTTTTAAGTTAAGAAATAGAAAAAATAAACTATTAAGGGTATTAAGAAAGGCTTTATTAAAGGTAAAATCACCATATATACATTTACTTTTAACAGGTGATAAAAATATAAATAGTATTAATAAAAATAATTTCCTTAACTTTATAAAACAAAAAGTAGTTAGTGGTGTAAGATTTGAAGTATCAGGTAGATTAACAAGACGTTTAACTGCTTCAAGATCTATATTTAAATATAGATATAAAGGTAGTTTAAAAAATATACATTCTTCATATAATAAATTATCATCAGTTATGATAAGAGGTCATGTTAAATCTAATCTGCAATCTACAATAGTACATTCTAAAACACGTAATGGAGCTTTTGGATTAAAAGGTTGAGTAAGTAGTTATTAATACATAATATATGATGTTAAATATAAAATTATATTACTAAATTATATTAATATAATAATATTAAAAATCATATTAAAATATTAAATTTTAAGTTTTCACATTGCATTAATTAGATGTAGTTTAAAGATGAAGAAATAGTCTGAACCATTCTGTAAAGGGTGGAATAAAAGGGTAAACTTTTTATTATAACGTTTTTGAACAGGCTAATTGCGCCAGAGAGTACAAATTGAGTGCGCAGTTTGGCACCTCGATGTCGGCTTAGCTCATCCACATGAATGCAGAAATTATGAAGGGTGCGACTGTTCGTCGATTAAAGAGCTACACGAGCTGGGTTAAATACGTCGTGAGACAGTATGGTTTCTATCTTCTAGAGAAAATTAGAGTAAAATAAGGATAGCCCCTTCGTACGAAAGGAGTTGGGTATGGTAACCTCTGGTTTACCTGTTGTTTATATGCTTAATATTAACGAATGAAAAATTAATGATGAGATTAAGAGATATTAATTTCTTATATCAATTTGTTTTTGTAGGATATTACTTTTAGTTTACTCAAGTGTATATTTATAGTATAGGCATGGCAGGAAAGCTATGTTAGTTAAAGATAAGTGCTGAATGCATCTAGGCACGAAGCTTACCTTAAGATACTCTTAAAGATACGTAGTATAACACTACGAAGATTAATAGGCTTTAGCTGAAATGACTTTGACGTTTTTAGGTATAAAGTACTAATTTAATTACTAACTAAATAACATACTTATCGCAATAAAAAATACTTTTATAATAGATATATAGCCTGGTTTGCATAATAGTAATGCACCCGTTTTGTAATCGGAAGATATGAGTGCAAATCTCGTACTGGGCTTATTAAATTGTTTGTACATTAATGCGGATTAATGTAATAGTAACATAACTGGCTCATGCCCAGTCAATAAGGGTGCAAATCCTTTGTCCGCATAAATATTATTATGTTAAGGCTATAGCTTAATAGGTAAAGCAAGCTGCTCATGATAGCTCAGATGAGTGTTCGAATCATTCTGGCCTTATTTATTATAATACTTATATTAATTATATTTTTAATTGTTATATATTTATTTATAAAATGTAATTCTTGTATATATGTATTTAATATAGTTTATATGTAAAATTTAATATAGTTTATAGATAAATTTCTGTAAATATGTATTTATTTTAAATCCGAGTGCTGGAATAGGTAGACAGGGCAAATTTAAGCTTTGCTGATATTATGTCGTGAACGTTCAAGTCGTTCCTCGGATAAACATTATATATAGTTTTTAATATTTCAATATTTAATCTTAATAATGTTTATTGTATTAAATATTTTTTAATACAATAAACACTTTCACCTTAATATTTATAAAATATTTGTACTTTATTTATAGGTTTATAATAAATAATTTTAAATATAAACTAATAATAGACCCAATAGTCAAGTGGTTAAGACATAACATTTTCACCGTTATATACTCGGGTTCGATCCCCGATTGGGTTATTAATTTACTTACAAAAGGGTTTATGTTGTTTGCACATGAGCTTAAGGGGATATAGTTTAATTGGTAAAACTGCGATTTTGCATATCGCTATTTTAGGATCGAGTCCTAATATCTCCATAGATATATGTTATATATAAATGCTAATTTAAGAAATAAAAAAGTTATTAACTAATATAGATAATTTTTTAATAATACAGCAATAATTTTATCTAAAACTTATTGTCTATCTAAAACATATATATAACTAATTTTCGTTTATTAAAATGTAATATACTGTAATATTTTGTAGTACAATCATAACGCGTTAACTAAATTGGTATAGTGTTATGCTACGGACATATTTTTACAAGTTCAAATCTTGTACGCGTTTTTATTTATTTAAAATTTTTATTTAAAGTTTATATATTAATATAACATTAATTAATCCAATATGATATATGAATATAAAGGATTAAAAATAAAAAAAAAGCCCAAGAAGCTCAACCTGGTAGAGCGGAACTCTGAAGATGTTTAGGTTATAAGTTCAAATCTTATTTTGGGCAAAATATAATCTTATATAAATTATAACAAGTAAAATTTAAAAATAAAAGACAAAACATAAAAACAATGAAAATATAAAAACGATGAAAAAAGTTTTATATGGTTTTATTTTATAAAGTTTTATATAATATCATATTAATGGGTATGCTGAAATTGGTAGACAGGTCCCGCTTAGGACGGGATGAAATTATCTCATGTAAGTTCAAGTCTTACTACCCATATTATCCTATATATTTTAGTATTACTAGTAATACTATAGTTAAATATAACTATAAATATGTTGTAGACTAACCGGTAAGTCATAAATTTTTGGTATTTATTTATAGGTGTTCGAATCACCTCAACATAAATATTTAATAAAAATAGTTAAAGGTGGATATAGTTCAATAGGTAGAACAACTGTATGTGGCACAGTAAGTTCCCTGTTCAATTCAGGGTATCCTCCCTATTTAATGAATTAATATATATATATTTAAGCAAGCCAGGATAGTTCAATTGGTTAGAACGTTAATTTCATGCATTAAGAATGAGAATTCGATTTTCTCTCCTGGCTTAACGTATTATTACTATATATATTTTAGTAATTATTGAAACCCTTATATAATTATAATCTTTGTTAAATATACACAGAAGTAATTTTCAAGCTCATCCTTTTCATTTAGTTTCTCCTTCTCCTTGACCACTGTACACTAGTATTAGTTTATTAACTCTTACTACTTCAGGTGTTTTATCTTTTCATGGATTTAATAATTCAGAATATTTTCTTACATTAGCTTTCTTTACCTTGGTATTATCTATGTCATTTTGATTTCGTGATATTATATCTGAAGGTACATATATAGGTAATCATACTTTAGCAGTTCAAAGAGGACTTAACATGGGTGTGGCCCTATTTATAGTGTCAGAAGCTTTATTTTTTGTAGCAATTTTTTGAACTTTCTTTCATAGTGCTCTTTCTCCTACTGTTGAATTAGGAGCAATGTGACCACCTATGGGTATAGAGGCGATCAATCCATTTGAATTACCTTTACTTAATACAGTAATTTTATTATCATCGGGTGTAACAGTAACATATGCTCATCATTCTCTAATACAAGGTAATAGAAAAGGAGCGTTATACGGTTTAATTTTCACTATTGTTTTAGCTATTATATTTACAGGTTTCCAAGGAATAGAATATTCAGTTTCATCTTTTACAATAACAGATGGAGCATTTGGATCTTGTTTTTATTTTGGTACTGGTTTTCATGGTCTACATGTAATGATAGGTACAGCATTTTTAGCAGTAGGTTTTTGGCGTTTATTAGCTTACCATTTAACAGATAATCACCATTTAGGTTTAGAATCTGGTATACTTTACTGACACTTTGTTGATGTTGTTTGATTATTTTTATTTATATCTATTTATTATTGAGGATCATAATAATTATAATTTAATATAATATTATTATCATTATTATAATAATACATAGTAATGTATAATAAGTATTTTATAAATTAATAAATATATTTTTTAATATATATTTATTAATTTATATAAAAATATAATCTTTAATTATTATATTTAGCATATTTACGTTAAAAAATTTATTTTTATTAACGTAACTTACTTCTATTGCATTAGCTCATTGAATTATTTGAGATGGTACTTTTAAAGGTATCATTTTATTATTTTATACTGATTCCTATTCTATAAAAGATGTTGTTAATTAATATTCTTATTATTAAATATGATATACATTGTACTATACGTTATTTTAGTTTTCCCAGAATATATGTCTATAAAAGATATATGCCTAAATTGCGTTCTATTGTATTTTATGCATATATCTATGATGTATAAACTAGGTAAAAATAAAAAAAAGAGAATTGACTGAGTGGTTTAAAGTGATAAGCTTGAAACTTATTTGATTGAAAAATCACATCCGTTCGAATCGGATATTCTCTGTAATAAAAGAATAAAAAATTAAAAAGGTTTAATTATAATAATTGTGAAATACAGAAATGAGAGACAATAACTTATTGGTGTTGAATGAGAGTCTAAAGAATATAAAATTGCTAAATTATTTATTCCACATATATCGCTACGAGTTTTTATGACTTGTTATACAGTGTTGCTACCTGTATAAAAAAGGACATTTTGCCTTTAATATGGTAATATTAATATGCTCATTTAACTGAGACCGCTATTATCAAATAGAATGATTATGAAATGTATTACTTCACAACCGTTCGATAACATAAAAGTATAAAAACATAAAAATATAAACATAATATTAAACACATATAATTATAAATACTCATTATAAACTTATTTAATTTTACAACAAAATATAATAATTTATAGTGTATTAATACAATATTATTAAAAGTATGCATTCTAAACGGCTGTAGGTTAACTGGTAGACCTTTCGCCTTCCAAGCGAAGTGTATCGATTCGAATTCGGTTAGCCGTAAAAAAAAAATTAGTATAATAGAATTATATAATTATATAATGTCTTTATAGTGATTAATAGAAATGCATAATAAACATTTTACAAACTTATAAAAATATATTTATGTATATTTTTATTAATAAATTAATATAAAAAAATTATAACACAATTAAATATTATAACATAATTAAATACTATAACATAGATTATGTAATCAATACATATATATGTTTGCGTAAAAAAAGGTTTTTTTTTAAACGTAACTTATTTATAGTTATTTATGTATATGTATAATATATTTGACTCGCAAAATTTCAAAAATGAATATAATGGTTATTCAGAATCTTCACAAAATGAATATAAAGAAGCACAAAATATAAGTACATCTACAATATCTATGTGAATGGAAAGATGATTTTTATCTTCAAATGCTAAAGATATTGGAACATTGTATTTAATATTTGCGCTATTTTCAGGGTTAATAGGTACTGCCTTTTCTGTATTGATCAGATTAGAGTTATCAGGACCTGGTGTTCAATATATAGCCGATAATCAATTATATAATAGTATAATAACAGCTCATGCTATAATAATGATTTTTTTTATGGTCATGCCAGCATTAATAGGAGGTTTTGGTAACTTCCTTCTTCCATTAATAGTAGGAGGGCCTGATATGGCAAATACAAAAGCCCTCCTTGGAATAAATGTACATCATGTTAAAATTTGTGATTCTTCTAGTAGTATAATAAGTATAGATAAAATAAATAAAAATAATATAAGCTCTTATTTAGCAGGGTTATTTGAAGGTGATGGTCATATTTGAATTTCTAAAGATAATGTAAAGAAAAAACATAATCCTAGGTTTTGTATTACTTTTAGTTTAAAAAATGAACCTTTAGCTAAAAAATTGCTTGGTTTAATAGAGTTTGGACATGTTAGATATAAGCCTAAAGATAATGCCTGTGTATTAATTGTTTCACCTGTTAAAGGATTAAAAAGAATCGTTGACTTAATCAATGGTGAATTAAGAACACCTAAGATAAATCAATTATTTAATTTAATAGATTGATTAAATAATAATCATAATTCAAACATTAAAAAACTGCCTGTAAATAATAAACCCTTAAGAGATAATAGCTGATTATCAGGATTTATAGATGCTGACGGTAGTTTTTCAGTACAACACACTAAAGTAGAAAATAATGCTAAAAAGAGAAAAGTATCTTGTAGATTAAGAATTGAACAAAGAATGTTAGATCCTGTAACTAAAATTAGCTATTTTTCTGTTTTAAATCAAATAGCTAAATTTTTAGGTTGTAAACTTTTAACTAGAAAACAACTATCTACAAATAATGAATACTATACCCTGGCAGCATCCAACCGTAAATCTCTTCTAGTTATTGTAAACTATTTAGAATTGTATCCTTTATTTTCATCTAAATATCTAGACTATAAAGATTGAAATAAAGCAGTGAAACTAATTTTAACAGATAAACATTATACTGAGAAAGGTCTTATTGAAATAGATCTTATTAGAAATAATATGAATAAGAATAGAACTTATTTTAATTGAGATCATTTAAGTAAATTATAGTACATTTATTACCTAAATCAGGGAATGCCGTTGAAAGGTGTAAATCTTTCAATTATTACTTCGCTATATGCATAGAATCTCTCGAAAATGTAATTAATTTTCCAGTTAACAGATATATAGACACCTAGTTAATCTTTGTTTTGTCCAATTAGTTATAAATTTTATTATGGACAAATAAAGTTATAAAGTTGTATTTTCAACTGAACTAGTAGTAACACTTATATATACACGGGAAGAATGTGCAGGAAACCAACGTAATTTGCATTTAAACTTGCATCTACAAGTAGGATCCTCAGAGACTACACGCGAAGCCCCGTATATAAAATAAATATATGGGTGAAGACATAGTCCGGCCAGGTAGGAAACTACTTCAATAGATTTAGTTTATTAAGCTAAATGGATTAATGATTCCCTAGACTTAATAACATCAGTTTTTGATTACTGCCTCCTAGTCTTATATTATTCTTATTTGCTAGTGGTATAGAAAATGGAGCAGGTACAGGTTGGACACTTTACCCACCTTTATCGGGTATACAAAGTCATAGTGGGCCTAGTGTAGATTTAGCTATATTTGGGTTACACTTATCTGGTGTTAGTAGTTTACTAGGAGCTATGAACTTCATAACAACAATATTAAATATGAGAAGTCCTGGTATAAGATTACATAAATTAGCTTTATTCGGTTGAGCTGTTGTTATTACAGCTGTTTTACTGTTACTATCATTACCTGTGCTTGCCGGTGCAATTACTATGGTGCTAACAGATAGAAATTTTAACACATCATTCTTTGAAGCAGCAGGAGGAGGTGATCCTATATTATATCAACATCTTTTTTGATTCTTTGGTCATCCTGAGGTTTATATATTAATTATTCCTGGTTTTGGTATAATTAGTACTACTATATCAGCTAGTTCAAACAAAAGTGTGTTTGGATACCTTGGTATGGTGTATGCTATGTGTTCTATTGGTATTTTAGGGTTTGTAGTTTGAAGTCACCACATGTACACAGTTGGTTTAGATGTAGATACAAGAGCTTATTTCACAGCTGCTACATTAATAATTGCAGTACCAACAGGTATTAAAATATTCTCATGATTAGCTACTTGTTACGGAGGATCTGTTCATTTAACACCTTCAATGTTATTTGCATTAGGTTTTGTATTTATGTTCACTATAGGAGGATTAAGTGGAGTTGTTTTAGCTAATGCTTCATTAGATATAGCATTTCATGATACATATTATGTTGTAGCTCATTTCCATTATGTATTAAGTATGGGAGCTGTATTTGCATTATTTAGTGGATGATATTTCTGAATACCTAAAATATTAGGTTTAGATTATAACATATTATTATCTAAAGTTCATTTCTGAATTTTATTTATAGGAGTTAATGTTACATTCTTTCCACAACACTTCTTAGGACTACAAGGAATGCCTAGAAGAATAAGTGATTATCCTGATGCTTTTGCAGGTTGAAATTTAATCAGTAGTTTTGGTTCAATTATATCTGTTATTGCTACAATATTATTTTTACATATTGTATATTTACAATTAGTAGAGGGTAATGCTGTATCAAGGTATCCTTGAGCAATACCTCAATTCTTTACTGATACATATCAAGCACTTATAAATAGAGCTTATCCTGGTTTAGAATGATGTTTACAAAGTCCTCCAAAACCTCATGCTTTTGTAAGTTTACCTTTACAAAGTTCAGCAGATTCTTGAATTATTACTATTTCCTTTATAGTTAATTATATTTTTAATAGTTGCATAGATTTTTGTGATGCACCAAGAGCTTGAGGTATATATTTTCAAGATAGTGCCAGTCCACAAATGGAAGCTATAGTAGAGCTACACGATAATATTATGTATTACTTAGCAATAATTTTGTTTGGTGTAGGTTGAATAATACTATCAATTGTTAGAAATTTTGTTAGCAGTAAATCTCCAATAAGTAATAAATATTTAAACCACGGTACTTTAATAGAACTAATTTGAACAATAACTCCTGCATTAATATTAATATTAATTGCTTTTCCATCTTTTAAACTATTATATTTAATGGATGAAGTAACAGATCCATCTATAACATTATACGCAGAAGGTCACCAATGATATTGAAGTTATCAATATCCGGATTTTTTAAGTAGTGATGATTCATTTATAGAATTTGATTCATATTTAGTGCCAGAATCAGACTTAGAAAAAGGAGCCTTAAGAATGTTAGAAGTAGATAATAGAGTAATTCTTCCTGAATTAACACATACCAGATTTATAGTTGGAGCTGCAGATGTAATACATTCATTTGCTGTTCCTGCATTAGGAATTAAATGTGATGCTTTCCCTGGTAGATTAAATCAATTTTCTGTTCTTATAAATAGACTAGGTACATATTATGGTCAATGTTCAGAAATATGTGGTATATTACATAGCTCTATGCCTATAGTTGTACAATCAGTATCACTGGAAAAATTTTTAGCTTGATTACTAGAACAATAAGATACAATACTTAAAAAAGTATTAATAGATAATGACCAAAGAATCAAAAAAGATGTGGATATAATATTATATAATATTTTTATATAAAATATATAAACACATATAATTATAAACTAAGATTTAAATTTAATTATAATAATTAATAGTAGTGTATAATAAATTTTATACACATTTATAAAAATATATTAATATATATTTTTTTTTTATAATTTATAAAAATATATATTAATATGTGAATAACATATTTATTTACGTTAAAATAAAATTTTTATTTTAAAAACGTAACTTTTTTTTTTAAATATGATAGCACTGTTAAGAACAAAAACACAATTAAGACAATGATCCATGAGATATGATGTTAATAACTTTGATAGACCTATGGATCAATGTAGGGATTTTCCTGTTTTCGATACAATTAAACAAAAATTCGAATTTGCTAACCAATGTAGGGAATCTTATATTAAACTTCAGTTGGAATATGGTAAATTAAATATAAGACATTCTGGTTTACAAGATTCTGGTCATGTAAGTCGTGCCGACCAAGCGGTTAAAGAAATGGAAAGTTTAATTGGCCTTATTAACATTGAGTGATATCAATACCAAGACTCTATCGTAGAAGTAGCTATGGCATTCGCAAGTTAATTTGTTACTTCAATTTTTAAATTATATTAAATATAAAAACTATATTTAGTATAAAAAACATAAATATAAAAAATATAAAAAACATAAATATAAAAAATTAATTATTCAATTTGAAAAAACAAATAAAAGAGCATTGAATGTAGGATGTATTGGAAAAACAATGTAATAGAAAAGCTCATTGACCCAATACTAACGGAATTTTATTTCATATACTATAAAACCCTGTGATTTTATAGTTAATTATACTGATGGCATCACACGTTGGCACCACACATTTGTGGAATGTAAATCTCATAGCGGTTTAAGTTTTGAATCAGCTTATCGGCAGTTAATGGGTTATTTTAAAGAGAGCAACTCTCCAACTAATTCATTCGGAATTGTAGTTAAGGGTCATTATATATCATTTTGTGAGTATCATGAAAACTGACACAAAAATAATAATTTTATATACAAATGCCCAGATTATGAAGGACTTATAGGTCTATGAGTAAGTAATAAAGGAGTTGAAGCAATGCCTCAAGAAAATATTTACTTACCACAGCTTCAAGCATATAATATGAAAGATCCTGATCATTTGCCTAGTATTACTGTTTTACTATTGTACATGTCACATCATACTTACGCACCTTTTAGATTACCAAATTTAGATTACGATCTACATTATAAGCCTAATAATTCATTTGAGGAATTATTTTTAAACAAAGACTATTTAGAGGATGAAAGAAGTTTATTAACTGATATATCTTCAAAAGGTACTGTTCTGCGTTTACATAATGGAAAAATTTTAGAAGAAAAATTTGATAAGGGAATAAGTCATGCTATAGTTTGATATAAAGATGGGTCAAATAAAATTATACATTATAACCCTAATGAGGAATCTCAATTTCTCAAAGATATAATAGCTAGAAGAAATTCTATTAAATCTGAATAGTATTCAATTAAAGTTAAAAATACCAGATAGATGAAAAATTAAACATAAAAAATTAAGTAATTACATAAACAATATGTAATACCTAAATATAATAGTTTAATAACCATTTTTGTAGCCATAATTGAAATAATATCTATCTTTATAATATATTTTATTAATAATTTTATAATATAAAAAAAATAAATATAAAAAATATAATATAAAAAATATAATATAGTATTTAATATTTATATAAATATTACATACATGAATAATAAAACTTTATAATGCTTATTTTACTAAATATTCTATTTTATTAAGCAAAAAAAAAATATGTTTTTAATTTATTTTTTTAAAAATGAGAATATTAAAAAGTCATCCCATTTTAAAAATGGTTAATTCTTACATGATAGATTCACCACAACCATCAAATATAAGTTATTTGTGGAATTTTGGTTCATTATTAGCCTTTTGCTTGGTTATACAAATAGTTACAGGTGTAACACTAGCAATGCATTACAATCCTAGCGTTTTAGAAGCATTCAATTCAGTTGAACATATTATGAGAGATGTTAATAATGGGTGATTAATACGTTATTTACATTCAAACACAGCTTCAGCTTTTTTCTTTTTAGTTTACTTACACATAGGAAGAGGTTTATACTATGGATCTTATAGAGCTCCTAGAACTTTAGTATGAACTATTGGTACTATTATATTTATATTAATGATGGCTACAGCTTTCCTGGGTTATGTTCTTCCGTATGGGCAAATGTCATTATGAGGTGCAACAGTTATTACTAACCTTATGAGTGCTATTCCTTGGGTTGGACAAGATATAGTTGAATTTATTTGAGGTGGTTTAAATATAGATGAACCACACTACGGTGACGTAGTGTTAAAAATCCTGCTTAATGCTGGAACATCTCCCAATTTAGGATTTGCATACGAATTGTTCTTGGTTATTATCTCAATTACATTCGTAAAAATTGCAA
>Ga0307515_10003114_pt1 | contig 35065 bp, 40 predicted proteins | sample 17_EM_MG_FD_194513 | JGI IMG/M metagenome (GOLD analysis project Ga0307515, IMG submission 194513) | Populus trichocarpa ectomycorrhiza microbial communities from riparian zone in the Pacific Northwest, United States - 17_EM | ecosystem: Host-associated > Plants > Roots > Unclassified | place...
GCTCATGCTTTTGGTTTCCGCCCCCAGGTCAAGTACAGCCCAACTTACGCCGCCGGCCTTGATGATCCCAGCGTTTTCACCGTTCTGGCCCCTGGCGCTTCCATCGACGTCACCCATGATCGTAAGCGCGATCGATCACTTTTTACTCGGGTACAATCTCATGAACAATCTTCACCAGTCTCTGCTGCCTACAACTTCACTCGAACTGGCACTGGAGACTACTCAATCGAGCCATCGAACCTCTTCACCTATGTCGATTCTGATGGCACCCCCAAGAACTTCCTCGCCACTGTTGAAGATGCCGCTGAGGTTAGGCTCTCTGGCAACCTCGCTGTCCCCCGCGTCCACGCCAAGCGGGCCACATTCGTTGGTTGTTCGTCGACTAGGCAATCGCAGATCAACACTACCGCTGTCAGCGCCCAGATTTATGCCGGCAACGCCCACTTTTACCTTACGGGTATCTCGGTGGGCACTGTCCGATACACCACCTGGTTCGGCACCTACACCGCTTCTCGCAAGAACACCGTCCAGAGCCACTTCCAGTTGATCAACAGCCGCCAATTTTTGAGCTTCACCTACGACTGCACCTGCACTGATTCTGACACCTTCGCCTACGTCTGTGCGTATATCCTTCAATCATGAGATTTTTATTCGATAACTGATAAATCTCTTGACCAGATCCCGACCAATTCGGAACGATCTATCTCTGCGGTGCCTTCTGGAGGGCTCCCATCACCGGTGCCGATTCCAAGGCTGGAACACTTGTCCACGAGTCTTCCCATTTCACCGTCAACGGTGACACTGATGACTATGTTTACGGCCAGGATGATGCGATGGAACTGGCCATAACCAACCCATCCCAGGCCATCTTCAACGCCGACAACCACGAGTTCTTTGCTGAGAACACTCCCGCTTTATTTTGAATGTTATCATTGTTGGGATTTGCGAAATATGGTCTCGGCGAGGACCTCCAAAACCCCTGATCCGCGCCAGCATATCCACTTGCCAACTACATTGTACACTTGCATATAAAAATACAATCCAAACCCGCCGACATTATAGTTCGCGGCTCGATGAGGCCATGCCATGGCGTGGTTTTCCAGATTCTTACGCTCAAGCGCGCAGAGCACTCCCCGAAGTCGCCACTCACGCATGAGTCGTAATTTGTCGATTCAATGAATGGGGGTGTCAGCAGGTTGGGAGAAAATCGCATGGATCACGAGAAAGTTAGCGTACAACAACAGATGGGCAACGTTACAGATCAAGATGGGCGGCTTCTCCAGCGCTATCGTCACACGCCCGCGCTCTTATCTTTATAGTCGTACTCGCTGTCCTTGTCCTTTGTCTCTCCCTGAACAAGAGGCACAATAGATTCGTGGTCGCTAGACGCATCGTCGATTCCCTTGGATTTTACACCCAGGCTTTTGTTGCCCTTCTTCTGCGAGCGACGTTTGAAAAACCAGACGGCGAGGAATATGACAAAGATCGCTGTGTTGATATGGATCTTAGCCTGTGTTCATAAGAAGTTGTGAATGAACGGAGATATTACCCAAGATAACGCCGATGGCAATGGCATTGATTAGAGTAGTATTGACAGGACACTTTATCTCGACGCGCCTTATACCGAGTGACGATGAGGAGACGATATTAGTGGCGTACTGTGAGTGGCGTACTGTTCGTCGTAACACTTCCCATTCTCTCGGAACGCGACGGGCTTGATCTTGGATTTGGATTTTGAACCCTTAGAGCTGGAGCCCTTCCCGCCACCCTTCGCGTCGACAGTAAAAACGAGCTGCAGAACGGTCAAGAGCAAGGCCAAGAGGAATGATCTGGGAGAGGACATGACTGGAGAGCAAGAGAGACAATAATCAATAGAGAGACGCTATATATCCGTGCGTGACATTGGTAGGCTTGACCGGTCCCTGGCGCTGGCTCCCGAAAAACCACAGAGCGATGGACTGGAAAAGTGAAACCAACATTGCCTGGGGCGTTGGTGGAATCACGGAGGGTGCGAGTGGGCGGGGGTCGGTGCAGTTGGGCGTTCTCAGATTATTTGGTTTGCAAATCGGGACAAAGGGCCAAAGGGTGGTAAGAGTTTTTGTTTTTCCCTAATGCCTCCGAAGGGTTGATCCTGGACATCAGGCATGCCAGCAACGACGAAACGGGAGAACTTTCCAGTCCCTGGATAGATCTCCGAACGGGTGGAACCGCAAACTGTAGGACCCTGGAATGTCGTAAGTCGGTGGTTTCTTGGTAAGGAGGGAGGCATCACGGTCTGGATGTATGCTTATGTATGGGTATCTATTCGGGGGTGCCCACAAGCGAACAAAGGGAGGTGGCCCTTGTAACCAACTCTACTGAATGTCCCACCACTTGACGACCACCCGGTTATGAAGTCAATCACGGTTTCGACAGCTCTTCAGATGGAAACGCGATCCGAGCACGATGACAAACCGACCAAGGGGCGAGCGGGATGAAATATTTTTCACCCCCGAGCTCACCGTGAGTCTTTTCTGTCCCTTTCTGCTCCTCATCGCGCGTAAGCTTTATGTTTTGTGCCAGACGAGCGAGTCTAGTTAACGTCAGACTTCCTCGGCGAGCCCTTCGAGCGCGTCGAGAAAAAACACATATCGACAGTCCTCCGATGCTCCGGCGGTGGAGACTGTACGTGACCTCGATTCTCGGCTACTGACCTTACATTGTTGTTCTGATTGGCTAGGTCAAATTTACATTCACAACGGGCACCGTAACCAACTCCCGGATCGCCATCTCGATCAGCACCTGATTTTGGCAGCTGCGCGAGGGCAGCTGCCACCTGCTCGGCCCGTGTGGTCTCCAGACATTCTTGAGGCTCCGCCCTGTTATTCAAGTCCCAACAAGTCCGCGACCCCGACCCCACTGTCGTTGTGGGCACCAACCCAGCCACCCGAACTTCATGTCCACATTTCAGGATGAGTTCTCAGTCTCTCCCACAATCCCAGACATCCAGGATACCCCGCCACTCGCCGATCCGGGTTCGCTGTACCCAATGACATTACGCATTGCACCCGGTCAATCTTCCCTGCCTCCTCCCACCGCGATCCCTTTGGTTTTCTCCGAATCTGGCCCGTCCAACCCCGCATCCGCTGCCTTATCTGTATCTTCCGAAGAGAACCCACAAGCGGAGAGGAAATCCACCCAAAAATCCCGCAGAAAACGCCAACGCATCGAACTCTCCCCTGACCAACCTTTGACCGTCAAAGGTACTCAGCGCGCGCGTGTTTATACCGCCTGTCTTCCATGGTAGGATGTCTCCGCCGATTTGCACCGTTATTCCTCTGACGTAGGATAAACACGATCGGCTTATCAGCCGAAGTAGGAAAACCCGATGCGACGGTGCCCGTCCTACTTGTCGAAACTGTATCAATCGCGCCTCGGGGGAACCGTGTTCGTACGATGACGCACCCAACCGGCGCGGCCCAGACAAGGATCCTGGGGCTCGACAGCGAGCGAAGGTCTTGGGCCTCCCTCTTGAGCAACGACGACGACGGAGAGCCACCTCCGAGACGGGCACGGCGAATTACAGCATCGCACGGGAACCCACTGCCCAAGACTTCCGCTTACATTCGAACCCCTGTGGGTCGCCTCCGCAACATCCAGACGCTGTCTTTGACGTCCCTGACCATTCTCGCCCTCGCCACCACCTCCCGATTGATGGCTACGATACCCCAGCGCGACCAATCACGCAGGATCTGCAACCCAAATCAGATCCATCGTTACCAACTCAGCCACCAGTCTATGATGGGAGGAATTCGCCTCCAGACTCCTACATGTACATCACTCCACCTACCTACGCCCCTGCTCAGACGGCGCCACCGGAAACGTACTTTGATATCGATCCGACAATTATCCCTGGGCCATCTCTAAGCTTTACTCGGCAAACTTGGTGGGATTCTCTTCTAACCTTGTACGCTACGTCTGGTGACCCCCCTGAACCCACCTCCCTCACCATTACCCACACTCAGAGAGAAGCCGCATCCAACCACATCCTCTTCGACATTAAATTTCTATTCAGGGTGACGCCCTATTTGTTCTGCTTCTTCAATGTCCCCAGATTCTTCTCTCTCTTCTCTGAACACGCCAGTCGCCTGGAGCTGCAGCCCAGTTACGTCTTGGCTATGTTGGCAGTCGCGACTTTTCTCCAGAGTTCGGAAACTGGACTGGGAGCCGAGGGGAGAAACAAAGCGCTAAGACTACGAGATGAAGCGCAAAGTGCACTGGACGCCAGCCTGAACGCGGGGAGGCTGGACCATGACCTTGCAAAAGCTGCATGGGTATGTTGACTCCCTTCAAACTTGACGTCAATTCCCAGCCTTACGTATTCCTTCAGCTCATCGCATTCTTTGAGGTCTGTGCACACCCTCGGCATTCGACACAACGTGTAACATCATCGATGATGATGCTTGACTCGCTTGTCCGTTACATGAGCCTCATGACAATTGACGTAGGGGACTCGCGCGTAATCCGATGGCCGGAGAGCACTCCGCCGATCGTCCCACGTCCCCAGAGAACTCCTCCCACGTCGCCGACAAGTCCCACATCCGATGCCTGCAGTTGCAAGGATCAGACCCTCGGAAACCAGTGGCCACTGGCAGCGACTACCGTGCCTTCTTGGGTTTCGACACCAAGCTGGCCGGACGGATTGCCTGAATCCGAAATTCAGAAAGAGGAGTGTCGCCGATTAATTTGGAGTTCTATCCAACTGTTTGCTGGGTACAACTCTTACTCGGTCGCACGAGGGACCCAAGTCGCCGACTTTGCACTTTGCAAGGCTTCGAATGTCAGTTCCATTTATAGATTTCTGCCAGCGTTTCTGTCTAATCCTCTCGGATTATAGTATGCATTCCTCTTTCCTGGGGAGATCACTGTTGGTCCACGTGCTAGAGACACCGTCTGGAACATATACTTCAGGGCGATGGTACTGTGGAATGGATGCGTCGGGATGAGGGGGGAAATGAACGTCAGCGATTCCCTCAAGGCAAAATACGCGATAGCGACGTGGATGGAGAGCTGTGAGTTGGATGACCTCTTGGACAAGCACACATGCGATACAGAACGGGCATTCATTTTTGTTGGGAGAGAGTTCCTCTACAAGTGAGTGGCATCTACCCACCGGGGAATATATATAACTCCACGTTCCTGACACCACCCTCAGCGTCAGGATGTACATATCTCAGGAGTTCCGTCAATATATCCCGCTCGTCCACGCGTGAGTTTGGTGCGGAGCTGCTGTGTTCTTCTGCTGAGCCTTTGTTTTGCAGGGACTTGATCAATCGGCGTAAGGCCGAGGAGTGGTGTACGTATAGTTTCCTTTTTCGTGGTGGACGTCGAACTCAAAGCCTGGTTCAGTATTACATCAGGTAGTGGTAATGAAACACCTTATGGAAGGCTTACCAAAAGTTACCGGCCACAGTAGTGGATCCGTGATGTATCGTCCATTTTTCGTCTTCTGGTTTATGGGACAGATATGCCGAGCGTTAACCCTCTGGTCCACGGACAACTCACTCCGTGTCGCCCTTGATGTTGGGAAAGCCGTAACAATGCCAATCGAGTACTTGATGTCCCTCTTCCCCTGTGATGGTGCGTTGTCGGTTCTTTCTGTGACTGGTTGGGTGCTGACCTGGTCGCCAAGCCCAACGCGCTGTTTATGAACCTCTCCGCGAGCAGTTGGTGGCAGCTTGCATTAGCGCTAGGATACCCCCGCCACCCCCTCCGAAGATTACCCTTGGGGCTCTCCCTTCCCTCATTGGCGCGTCAGAGCACCTGGAAGAGTACCACAGTCTTCCACACAACCAGGGCTGAGGTTGCCAATTATCGTACATGTACCGATTAATTTACTATTTTACGTCGTCTGTGGTAATGAGACATCATGCGTTCCGGTATGTACGTCCCGGATCGCCGTCCGCCCGTGGTTCTCCTGAGCGTAAATCCAATCGAACGTCTTCCGAACTACACCACCACCATCACCCCTCGTTCACCTGCCCAGTTCCAACCGTCAAAATTCTACAAATATCCATCTTTGTACGTTAACTACCGATTCTAGCGATGGCGGCTACGCTCCTGTCCACGGCTGCACTTGGGGTCGGGAATGCGGAAACAGTTAAACTCGATAGCGACACTCCCAGCCAGATTGAACAGGAGGAGATGGAAGTGAATCTACACATCGAAGGGAGTGGGAAGAGGGGTCTCAAACGAAGGGCTTCCTCGAATTGGGGTGAGGGTTCTAGTGGTTCCCCCAGCCGGAAACGACTCAAGGATGAGCATGTTGGCCAAGAGGGGTCTACCGACTCTCCAGCTAGTGGCCCGACGGATATTTTGGACAGGCGGGTTCTGATAGACGACTTAGCTCAAGAGCTGGAGTGTGGATGTTGCGCGGCTCTCGTGTACAACCCTGTAACCATCATCCCTTGTCAACATTCATTCTGTGGAAGGTGAGACCACCTACTCATTTCCTGTCCAGGTGCATGCTAATGACGGTGCATACAGCTGCTGCGTGTTGTGGATTAAGGTGAGCAGGGATCACTGACAATCGACCATTCACCGGCTAAACGTTTTGTCTCAGAACGGTGGCACGAGCTGCCCCTCATGCCGAGGTTTATCGACCTCCGTGATACCTTCTAGGATACTTCAATCCATGGTCAACGTTCTACTCCGTGCGGACCCATCCAGGACCCGAACACCGTCCGAACGTGCACAAGCAGACGAAATCTACCGACTCGGACAATCGCTCAGGGTACGTAATCGGTTCCCCAATTGGTATCCACAACTCAACCGATGGATGTATAGATTCCTCCGCCGAGGGAGCCCTCGCCGGAACCAGCCCTGCCTCGCAACACGGATTATGCGCAGCCCTGCCCCCACTGCACCCCAGGGAATCCCTTTGGATGGAAGTTCGTGTCGCGCTTAGCCTTCTGTGGCGTTTTCGACTGACATTCGTTCCAGCTGTCCAAATCCCATCCCGGATCCGGAAACAAACCAAGACCAAGGATGGCTTCTGGAGGATGGTGCCCCTCCTGGTCACGGGTTCTGTGGACACTGGTCAGCCCCCCGCGGTTCTCGATCCTGGTTACCTTACTCACCTCATAATAGTGAGAATCTTGCAGCTCTCAGAGCTCCCTCTACATCTCGTTGTGACTTCTGTCAAGTCTCCTTTTGCGGAATCGGAATCCCGGAGAGGTGCTATGCATCTTCACTCCGTTCCCAGCACTTGAATGGGTTCTCGGATCTTGGAGACCTGATCCAGACCGCTGACATCTACGAATGCTTTGAGGGAAACACCATCGAAGTCGATATTCTTTTTGATTACCTGACTGAGCACCGTATGACACCTAAGCAGATCTACCAAGAAGTACGTGCTTCCCGCGCGCTTCGCCCAAAACACCCTGATCTTCTACCTAGATCGTTCAACACATTGAAAACACCCCTGAACAATTCACACCGCTGTTCGACCAGGAACTCTTCATAGAGATCCACGGGGTTGCTGGGGGTATCGACCCCAACCCAGCCGCACCTCGTCAGAAGATCTGCAGGTGGTGCGCCACCGAGGTTTTCTTGTGGGGTATCCGTGATTGGTGGATCCGGGAGAGGAGGAAGGGTCGCGTGTCAGGTGCAGTCCTCGGTAAACCGGACTGCGCTAGTGGGAAGTCTTGCAGAAATCAGAAGGATCCAGGTGAGGCACCTGTGTTCTCTGTTTGGGACCTAACTCTTACCTCAACCTTAATTCAGATCACGCACGGGAGTGTACGCCCCCCTCGCTCACCCCTAGGTTATCTTATACTGAACAACTCGTTGCCGTTTTCAGTCAACCATATGATTGATGCAGCAACAGAGAAGACCACAGAGCCGATAGTAGGGCCATCCCATGCCTCGGCAAGCACTTCAGGAACGATGTTAAACCATCGTGAACCACAGGAGATAACAGCAAACTAAGTTGGCCGAGCTCTTCCTTTCGTAACACCAAGAGGCTTGTATCGACACGCGTACATGTACAACAGTAGTTCAGCACTCGCAACGGTGAAGGTTGAGCAGGGTAATACAAGATTCATTCCAACCATATATACGATATCGCAGGTTCCCGGAAATTTATGACTAGGTGATGGACGAGAGAACATAACATACAATCTATTGAGCCAATACAGGAAACAACAACCAGCGCCAGCGGAAACTTAAAGTAACACATAGTCAGTGGGCCGTGGGCGTTGAGCGAAAGGCCCAAGTGATACCATCACGAGCCTAGAAAAGACCATCCATTGAGTACATCGCTCCATTCTCCTCCCATGGTACCGGACCTTTCTGAGCGCCTGTGGCACGCAAAGTGCCCCCGCGCTCCTTGTCCACAGTCTGTTGGGGCTGCTTAACCTTCAGTTGCTCCGCCAATTGTGCCCTCTTTGCTGCCTTTTCCGCCTTTTCCGCCTTTTTACGTTCCTTGTCCCTGGATCGCTTGCTCGAAGTCGAACCAAACGATATTGCATCCGCCGACCTGGCAGCCAGAGATTGCGTTTGGATTGGATCCCGCGATTTCGCCTGTTTCCGTTCTTTCTTCCGTCCGGAAGCGCCGGGTTGCATGAAGAGAGATCGGAACGGGCCTCGGCCTGGGCCCGGAACGTAGAGCATGTTAGGGGGGGGAGAACGGTCCGCGGAGACTGTCGAACTCGGTGAACGTGAACTGGTGAACCTACCTGACCCTGGCCCGCGGGGTATCTCGATTCGAGGGCTTGGTCGGGTAGTGTGTCGAGAAACGGCGCTTGATGCGGAGGGGTATGCAGGATCGAAGCCATGACCGACGTACCCAATCTCCGTAATCTCGGAAGCGTCGTCGTCCGAGAAGTGTGAAGACGCGGAATGGTTAGTCGGCGTTCCTACGCGATAGCTATGACCGTAGGTCACTGTGTGTTCGGAGGAGATCAAGTTTTTGGCGCGGCGCTGTATGGTGGAATCTTCTGGGATCATCGTCTTTACAGGAGGCTTGTTGCTGTGATAAGCTCCCCGGTGTTCCCTTGAGAAACCAAGGTAACTGTCCTTAGTGACATCCTCAGGGGACCAGTCAGCAGAGCGGCCTGGAACCTTCGCATACCCGAGGTAATCAGTCGAGGAGGCCTTGCGTTCAGGAACGGCCACAATGATTGGGGGACTTTTCCATCCATCTGTGGAAGGCGTGCCAGGGGTAAAACTCCCCTTCGACTGGAGGGATGGACTCGTGGATGAAAAGTATGGACTCTTGGGGCTTATAGGGCTGGAGTAAGTGAGCGAAGGGGTGTCGGAATCGCCGTTGTACAACATGTTGGCCGTCAGCGAGGGCAGAGGAGAAAGGTCTGCGTGCGGTTGTGAGCCGATAGGTCCATCTGAGGGGGAGGAATATTCGGGCAGGGGGAGCAGAGGCGCAGACGCCATGGCGGCCCTCCTCCTCGAGTGATAATCCACCAACTCGTCCAGCAGGTTGTCGATTTCGACCTCCAAACTCCCCTCCGTATCAACTTTGGCGGGACCCTCGTTATGGTGCGATCCATCCGCTCTAGGGTAACCGGTCGCGTTGGCGAACTCGCGGATGGGATCGAAGCTGAACCTTTTCTTGTGGAGATAGGTGACGGGGCCACCAGGATTCAGTGTGTTGCTCCGGCCCATGCCCGTTGGTGGCCTCGGTGCGTCCCGGCGGATGGAATTGGTTCCCAGTGGTGACCTATAGCTTGTGCTCGGCGGAGCTTCGGAGGTGTGTCCAGCTGAATACCCAGTCAGGAGGGGTGGTTGGATTGGTGATGAAAATCCGTCGTCGGCCCAACAAAGAAGGGGAGGATCTTGGTTGTCATCGGGGAAAGTGGACGCCATCGGTGGTCCTCTTGCCAGCGAGTTTTGCGGTACTGATAATAAGGGTGAGATGTACGTTGAGCTCGTTTGGGCGTTTTCATATTTTTCCTTGCGGTAATAACAATCCACATCTGTGGGGGTGGCGGACGAAATGTTGAGCAACAACGTTCAGATCGTTCAATAGCCGACGCCAAGCCGGAAAAATAAAACAGCCAACAAATGACACGCGGGTTAGGTGAAATAGCAAAGAAGGAGAAAAGAACAGGAAGAAGCGAATGCTAACGAAAGAGACAGACACTAAAACGCACTGTCGCTGGAATTCCCACCTCCATTTTTCAACATTGTGCCGTTTGCGTACGCATCTGCTGGCGTCTTGTGCATGAACGAAGCGTCAGACATCCCCCTGGGCCTTGCCGCCACAGAATCCATCCCTCCCCCACTAGTTCCATCTCTACTGCCCCCGTCTTCTTTGTCCCTGGTTCTCCGGGCAGGCCGTTTCTGACTGTATGCCTGGTATTGGCCGTGAGAAAGTGATGTGATTGAGAACCGGCGTGATCACACTTACCATCACAACACGCAAAGCACTGACGAAAAAAGAAACATCAGCTCAGGAACTACGGTAGATAGGATAAAAGTCATACCGGATTTGGAGGCTTCTGCAATTGCATAGCGTTGATACACCATAAATACCCACGGAAGTTGCATAGGTCAAAGCACGGTGCATCGCATGTTTGACCAAGTTTTGCAGATGTCCCAGGTTGTATGTGCTCGACAGCAACAAGAGTTGACTAAGAACCGCTGGGGCGTGTTGCAGCGGGGTAATCAAAGCCTTGGTGTAGAAGTACTGCACGAGGGCAAGCGATATCGGATATGACTCTGAGAGATTCAGCAGTCGGGATGATAACCTCGGGTCGCCCCTCGGTTCCTTGGATAGGCTGGCGAGCTCCGGAAGCGGCACATCCATTCCAGCACCGGCGATGGGTTGAAGGGTGTTCATGGTGCGGGCAGCGTTCTGCAGGAAAAGGTTCCGCTGTTGTTTGAACCACGGCCACCGTTCCTCCAAAACCTTCCTCGATACAGCAATCTTCCTCCCATCATCACAAAGGATGTCAAAATCGGTCATGAAACCCTCTTCGAGGGCAGCCAACCCAAGCTGTTGTTCCTCAATGGACATGTACAGCTTGGGGTGTTGGTAAATACCAAACGCTTCGAGGTCTATACAGGCGACGTGGTCCCAACTGAGCAAGCGGCGGTTGTAATCGGAAGCAAGGTTCCCGCCGGCATTGCCAAAGATAATGAGTTTATTGGCCTCCGGCCACAAACAACTCCTGAACCAGGACCCTGACCCCAGCGCGCTACCTGGGTCTATTCTGGACCAGGTCATGGCGACGAGATCGAGCGCCCAAATGGAAAAAGACTGGTAGGATTGCGTGAGGTAGGTACCGGCAACAATGAAGTGGGTACCGAGCATCGCGCCGGTGGGGAAACGGAGGCCAGGTGGGAAGGAGGTGCCAGTCATCGATTGCGAACGGTCGCTGATGATAAAGTCTGATCCCGAGGTCGGGGAAAATACTTCGAGTTCGCGTTGTACGTTTGTGAACTGTAAGGGGAGGGGGCCAAGGGCGTAAGCAGCTGAATTACGGAACTATTACATACGTGGGAACTTACGTTGTAGTTGCTGAAGAGGAAAATGTCACTCGGGTAATCGTCGGTGGGAGTGGCAGAGTAGGGGAGGTGAATCAAAGCGTCTTGGGCGGTGAACTCTTTGGTTGTGCTTGGGTTCCGCGAAAATCTGGTGCCAGAAGGACCGAGTTTGAAAGCGTGTGACCCACTGTTGATTTCCTCTTGGGGGAATCGAACGGTGAGATTCGAACAGACGGCAACGCTTCGATATGTGCCGCAGTGACGGGGATATTCCCGTCTCTGAATCCAGGCCTGAGTACGGAGATCGAAAACGTAGATGTCATCAAGCCAGACGTTGGAGAGGTCTTGTCCACCAATGACGAATAGCCTGTTTGATGTAATGGATGAGAGGTGAGCGTAGCGAGCTTTGGGGATTAGCTCTGGAAGGCTGTTGGTGGAAGGGGGCAGCCAGCGCCTAGTGGTGAGGTTGAAGAAGCGGACGTCATTCAAGACACAAAGCTCTTCCGGATTGGTAGAGTCTGATTGGAGAGCCATGCCTCCGAAGACAATCAGATTGTTGTTCCCTGAAGTTCCGGTGAGCAATTGAATGCATATGTGGTAGGTAAGCTTGGGGACCCACATGCATCGGTACTATGAAAGTACCTAGCCCTGGGCTGATCCGAATCAGGGCTCTGCGGGATCTTTTCCCATGAGAACGTTTCAATGTCAAACATGTAAATGTCTGTAACCATCCGACGTTCCGCGACGAGGCGACCACCCTTGACGAGACGAAACGGGTCAAAATTGGTTTCCTACGGGATGTGAGGGAATATTGTCGCACATATAGATAAACCTTGGAACCGACGACCGTGGTAGATGCTCCCTAGAAACGAGTGAGAATTGGCACCTGACGGATTACGCATTTGGATGCATACAACGAGTTTTGGGGGAACATCTCCGAGGGTTTTTCTACAGAATGTGGTGAGGTCCGAGATGGGGTACATTGTGACCTGGGCTGGCTACCAGAGCAGAGAGGGGTGAGTGGAAGGACGTAGGAGAGAGAGAGGGAGATGGGAGTTGAAGAAAAGAGGGAATATCTGTCGCAACTCAAGAAGGACGTGATGAGGGTGATGTGGGAACCTTACCGGATATGGAAGGGAGGCGATAAGCGAGATGGGACTTGGATCTCTCCACCGTTTTGCCAGGAATCTGGGTCGTCGTCAAAAACCGGGGTCTGAGTTAATGGCTAATAACAACATCCAGGCATCATCAGATACCCTCAGGGTTCTTCCACACACGCAGTACCACACCGATGGTTCCCTTTCTCCATCGAACGTGGCCCCCAACCCCCTCGAGCAGTTCCGTGTTTGGTTCACAGAGGCCTCTGCTAAGGTCTCGGAGCCAGAAATCATGACCGTTTCCACCGCTACAGCCTCTGGAATTCCTTCCGCTCGCACCGTGCTCTTCAAGCAAATCGACACCACCGGTTTCGTCTTCTTCACAAACTACACGAGCAGAAAATCAAAGGAGCTGCTCGAAAATCCAAACGCCGCTCTCGTGTTTTATTGGAGGGAGTTACACAAGCAGGTGCGCATATTGGGCACGGTAGAGAAATTGAGCAAGGAGGAGAATGAAGATTATTTCCACACGAGACCCGTCGGGAGCCAACTGGGAGCCTGGGCGAGTAGACAGAGTACAGTGATTGAGGAAGGGGAGATAGAGCAGCGGTTGGATAAATACAGGCAAATATTCCATGTCGGCGAGGGTGACCCCTCTTCAGTTCAGATCCCTGCCCCAGATTTCTGGGGGGGATGGCGCGTGGTTCCCCAGTGAGTCATATCCAAAACTTTCCATCCATTCTCCGAGCTTATCGAGATGCTACAGCGAGGTCGAATTTTGGGTGGGAAAACCATCTCGGCTGCACGACCGTGTCGTCTACAAACAATCAGATGACTGTCAGACAGGCTGGTCAATCAATCGTCTCTCGCCCTGAATCATCCGATCCCCAGTCGGTTAGTACTCCCGCTCGTGACCACGTATCTATACTGATACATCCCAGTGTGCTTCGAGGATGGCGGAAAGCCGCGTGCCCATATAGAATGCTTATACCTATGCAGTAGATCTAGACGAGTCATTACAGGTAGAAGTAGCAATCGTGAGAACTCCGAACGTCCCCCGCTCCGCCGGCCAGAAACGAATCCTCACCCGCAACAGGAGGGCAGCTGGAACACGATGTTGCGCTCCAGAATACACCTCGGAACCCTCAAACCCCATAATAGGCCGCTGCGGTCGAGACGTCACAAATCCAGCTTGGAAGACCTCACCCAGCAGTCTAGGGTCAAGCCACAGGGACCGAACCCCTCTGCCACGTACAAGTCGGGGATAGCACAGTTCTCGAGGATCCTACAATGGACACTTGTCCCTGGTGAGTTTTCTGATGGATACTGAGGCTGACGTGATCTGACACGACCCCAAGGCGCGTTTGGATACATGGCCCTTTACGGCGACTTTGGGGAACACGAGCATATATTCAGTCCCGTAAGTCTGTCGGATTTCGCGCGCTGAATCGTTCTGACGTGGATCTGTTGCTGGTGGACACAGTTGAGGAGATGGGTGCAGAAGAGCAAGGACGGATTTTGGCAACTTTCGCCGGAGGAAAAAATGATCGTTCAGAGCGAAACATTGCGTGATCCAGCAGGGGTGCACGGGGAGGGTGTAGGGTCGATGAAGTAGAACAATGAGAATTTATTGTAGTTGTTGCGGCGATGTGACCCAGCTTGAGATCGTGGGTGTTACGTTGGATGTTTCGAAGCGACTGTACATGAACTGTACAGTTTCAACAAATGGCCACCGGAAACCCAATCCAACCTTACCCCCCTCCCTATCAGCAAGGTAACAAACCACCCCACGCCTTGTTTTCTTATCCTTATTAGACTATTTTACAGTCCTCCCAGATGATCCAGAAACCGTCGCCCTCAAACGAACATACCTCTCCCTCCTTACCAACCAACAGGTAATCGACGTCTGCATAACCCTCGACCTCTACGCTCCGACACACATCCGGAACACGACATGGCCCTACGATCTCAAGGCCACCATCGCGACCTTACTCGCGAGCCAGACTAAACCCGCTTCGTCCGAAAATCCTACTTCAAACGATCAATCGAAACCGACTGACGGCTCCAACCAAATTGCGAATGGTCACGAACCACCTCCGATGGCCTCCTTAGGCCAACCTCCTCCTCAGGAACCTCCATCCGAGGCGCAGGAACACGCACAGCAATCGCAGTCACAGACGCAACCTCAGCCTCCACCTCCACCTCCCCCGCATGTCCAGTACTACCCGTACCCATCCTCACAAGTCCCACCTTACCCTCACGCTCCGTATTACGGTCATGGCCAGCACCATCCACCTGGTGTGCCAGGATTTTTACCCCCTCCGATGCATTACGGTACTATGTACACCCGTCCTCCCGTTACTCGCCCAGACGGTTCAACCGAGGATCTGCCGAGCTATGAGGAGATGATTGTAAACGCTCTAATGGAACACCCAGACCCAGAGGGCGCACCTCCCAAGGATCTCTTCGCGTGGATGGCTGCGAGGTATCCGTTGCAAACAAATTTTCGGCCATCAGCCAGCCAGGCGCTGCAGAAGGCATTTAAAAGGGGTAGGTTGGAGAAGGGGCCAGGCGGAAAATACCGTTTGAACGCGAGCTGGGAGGGAGGATCCGTAGGTCTTTCTCCACTTGTAATGTTTGTTGAGACTGATGTTGGTCGGATAGACCTCGCGGCGAACCACAAGACGCCCATTAACACAGCAGGTTGTTGTCCCCCCTCCACACCAGCCCCCTCCGTTCACGCAGGTTCCTCTCCCACCTCATGGACAGTTCAATTACCAACATCCTGGCTATCCTGGACAACAGCAAAAACTAGAACAGGTGCCTGGGAACCAGGATATCTCCACTGCTTCGACAGTGATTGACGATTCAGGAGAGGGAAGTGAGGCATGGGAGGCGGCTCAAAATATTCTCAAAGCTCTCAACTTTGGAAACCTTCTCCAACAAGTCGAGCAACAGGCGCAGCAGGCTGCCGCTATTGAGAAAACGCCGGCGGAGATTTCTCCGGATGTCCCGCCAATAAAAGACGAACGGGCTGCCCTGCAGTCCGATTTGGTCCTTCTCGTTGCTCAATTGGCCGAGATCGCTGGGGGTGGTGACGGAGGTTGAGGACTGTACACAGCTTGGTCAGTATTTTTGGACTCGGTCGATCAGAGTTTTCCACCTGCTGCATATACTTATGCCACTCTACGTTGCGCAGAATGTAGATTGACTGAAGATTGGACACGTTCTCATGAACCCCAATCACCCCCGATTCCATACTGCTGACGTGGATCTGATGTACTCAAGGATTCAAAATCTCGTTATCAATATGGGCAATTCGTAATTCGCGACACGGTCCACACCTCCACAGGCAGGCACGAGAAGACCCTCGGCGAGGCGATCTCGTGGTGGCGGGCGGAAATTATAATGAATTGAGTAACGACCATCTCTGACGCTGACGGAATTTTAATTGGCTTGCCCCGACCTCGGATTCTGCGTAATCAATTATGGGGTTGAAAGTTCTGAACGTTGGACCCCGTCGGAACGCACGGTCTATCGGTTCCAGTGCCTGGTTGCGAGCGTTCCCGCCGACGGAGGAGATAACGTTTTCGGCCGAACCTTTTGAACGTTCGCGAGTTGTCCGAGCGATGAATCGATGACGACCGGAGATAGCTGCTGAGAAATCATTGGAACACTCTGAGTTGAATCCGCAAAAGCTTTGCGTCAGTGATTTGAGTACGGCATTTTGTGAACCTAACTTTGGGTTTAGTTGGTAAAGCCCAGATTTCTTGAGACTTGGATACGCTCCCTGTACGGGAATCGGTCAAGTATCCGGGGCGAGTTCTTCCAACCACTGCATAAGTTCTCCGGACTGCTAGGAAACCAAACTTTCCCTACGCAGAACCTGCAGGTCGTGTCCAGCCACATTAGTTGTTTGGTGTTGTTTGTAGTTGAGAGGCGCCGTCGGCAAGACGGACATCCAGCAAGGACTCTCACAACGGGTTACCACAAACTCTCCGAAATAATTATGCAGCCCTCCCTCGTTCGTCGCCAGCTTGGCAGTATCGTCCCACCAAAGGTCGCTTCCCCAACCCTCCTTGTACGTTTTTGGAACTCTCCCGCTGAAGATAATTCCACGAGGCTGACCACACGCGTCTTTTTTTTTTTTTTCGTTTCATCGGTGCAGACCGGAGGGTCCGGAGGAAGCCTCACCCCCCTCGTCAACTTCTACTCTAAACTTCCCAAGGGACGAGCCCCTCAGTCGAGCTTTGGAGGATTGAAGGCCAAGTACTACAACGGAAAGAACGCGTCCGCTGCTCCGATCCTTGCCACCATCCTCGGAATCTTCACCATGGGTTACACCATCGATTACCAAAGTGCGTCCAACACCATGCACGCCGTCCCCAAATCGACTCTCACGGTTTATTTTCAATTTTTATTTCTCACATGACCCTGTATTTGCGGACCGGTTTTCACGTTATGTGCAGTGCATTTGAGTGCGTACAGTTTTCGCGTTTTGGAATGACCGCAGCTGACGCGGACGCCTTGGGTTTTCTTGTTTGTTTCAGAGCACCACAAGAACCACGCCCACTGACTGTTGACGCTGGGTCAAAGAGTGAAGCGAGATGCGCGATGGCTGTACGAGGGTTATTACAAACGTGCATTCATTTGTATAACTCGTTCTGGTCGATTGCAACTTGGAGTCACCCCGCAATTGCGAATCAGAAAGCTGCCCTCGTTATAGAGAAATATTCGTTCTTCCGGACTCAATGTGGGACGTATTATTCATGGCGTCCAACCGACTTAGGAGCCGTAATGAACGCTTAGGTTGTCGCCGCGCCGGACGCGCATATACTGAACGGAATTCGGTGACGAGGGACCCGAAGATGATGGCGAAACCACTGAGAATGAACTTGTGAGGGATTACGCCATGATTCTCCATTTTCGCCTAAACCTAAATGGAGGTGCGTTCACTGTTGCCGATTTCGCCTTTTGTTTGCAGTCATCCGATGTTGTGGTGCAAGGGGACAACGCCATAATGTTGATGGAGACGTCAGAGAGAGAACCGGGAAGGTGAGACGCCCGGCACGTTCGTACACGCGGTTGCCGGGATACTACTCAAATCACAACGGTCAAATTAAAAACAAGGTGGCCCCATGAGGGATGGATTCGAGGGTGCAGTATCTCTATGATCACCACGGTGCCGAGGTCTCGTCGAGGTTGTCACCAACGTTTGCACTCATGACCATACGGAACGGAACGGAGGGAGCGGATCTTTGGTCTGTCAGTTGCAACTAGTTCCTGTGTGGAGTGACCGTTGCCGTGAACATTGGAACCGTGGCTTGAGAGTGGCGTCATTGAAAGTCAGCTGACGAGAAAACATGTTGGTTGATGCCTAGGATTACAGATGACAACAAGTATATGGACAATGCAATGGAGGAGCGAGGGGGGTGGGGTGGAGGGGATGCACGTTTGGTGGGCAGTGACGACGGATGAGGAACGAGACCAAACGGGTATGCGCGATCGCGATGGTCGTTTTAGGTTGTCAAGTGGGGAGTTGCCTAGCAGCAGCGGCTCTGCAGGCGAAACAGTAGTCATTGACAGTATCGATATCTTTTTGAACCTCGACGCCGTAGTTCTGTGTGTCGTGGGAGATAACCGAGATCAGTCGTCGCGGTTGTCACTCGGAGAGGCGCGATCGGGTTTCCCGCGTCGCGCACAAAGGAAAGTGGCCACACCTGTATACACCTTGAATGATCCCTGCAACCCTTCGCGTGTTGAATGCTTTTCTCGCAGTGGGAGCTGTTGCAGTCCATGATGGCGAGAATCATGTGTCTTTGGAAGTGCTGGGACGAGAGGATGAGAGAGGGATCCACGAGCACTACACAATCGAGTGGCTCACTCCACATTTAGACCATCGGGTACCTTCACTGGAGTGTGTGGTCAGTACATTATTGGATGAGGGAGTGCGGGGGGAGGGGGACATACGCAATTCTGCGGCACATCGTGTGTGTGTGTGTGTGGGTGGGTCTGGGGAAAGGAAGGGGGAGGGGATGGGAGGGAGAGGCGACAAGACGGGATTGCTTATATACTCATGTTGCGAAATTGCCGACCGAATTTATAGAAGGCAGAGGAAGTGGGCCATAGACGACGGGAAAAGGAAGCGCTGGATGGAAGGGACGTCGCTTCCCGTTTCTTTGTCCACTTCTTCAGGTAATTTCTTCCTTTTTTTTCTTTTCTTCGTGCTCCGGGGGTGGACATGACGCAATGGACCGTGTCTACCCGTCCTTTCACGCGGTCATGGCCCTCTACTCCTCCCCCCCCCCCTCCCCTCCCCTCCCCTATTCCGTATTTCCGAAGAAGATACGTATGCGGTTACCGCTAATAGCCGTTCACAGCTTCTTTCAAACCGTGCCTTGCCCTAACGAACGCTTGGCCGCCCACCCAGAGCATCTATTGAAAGAAGAAAATAATGCGCTTGACCCAAGATAGCAAGAAATCGGTCATCGACCATCTAAAGCAATTCCGTCTCAATCTCCGTCAGAAACGACGAGCCGCGCAATGAGGCATCTGTAACCCAGCACGGCTCGCACCGGAAGCAAAAAGGTGGAGCGCGATTTTTGGGGGGAAAGCGCGGGGTCAATTTCTAATTTGGATTTTGTTGGCAGAGGTGAGGATCGGGCCACCTGTACTTGGGTTTGAAAGGATAAGGCGCGTGTCCTAGCATTCCTCGTACACCGTTTTGGCCTTTCAAAGGGAGATTAGCTCGAGAAGCCCACGATCTATTAACGATAAGTATCTTATCTTAGACCTCTCTCTCTCTCTCTTGCCCATAACACCGCTGGTAGAAGCGTTCATCTGTATTCATTCTTCATTCCATGAATTCTACTTGTCTTTATACACCCTTATGAACACCAACCCCCGACCATCTCCCGCGCTGACGGTAACAACCGGATAAGCAGTTACCCTCTTATCGTACCCCCTTCCCCTCGGTCCACCGTCTCCGAGGTTCCGCATTGGGATCGACTCTTGATCATGATCTCAAACCGAAAGGGACGAACCGTCTGTCAGTCGCGACTAACCTAATCCTTAGCGGCGCGCTTTGGTTTCCCATCCAACCGAACCATGACTATATAAAAACGCTCGCTCGCGTACCACGGTCACCCGAAACATTCCCCCCACACGGCCCTGGGAACGAAACGAGGGAAGGTTTGAAACCACCGTTAGTGTCGCTATCCGCTAGGCCCATCACCTCAGGTCACCTGAGAGCGGTGACTGCGAACAGGGTCAGCGACACCCGTTCAACATTCATGACCTCGGCGTTTCCTTTCTATACGCCCATCACTGATGCCCATACACATATCACCACACCGCCACTCACCGCCTTTCACACACGCTGCGGCGGAAAAGCAAACTAGCAAACCAGCAGCGATAATAGCATATCAGAAATCAAAAAAAAAAAAAGGAGCCCATATACATAACAATTCAAATATTCGCTACTCAGTCCTTTCCCTCCGCACCCGTTTTATCGTCACCCTCCACCTTTGCTACGATGAACTTCCTCGTGAGAAGGTTGAAGACGCTGCCAAATATGAACGTTATGAGCGTCGAGCTCATTATGATCACATTGTACGGCATGCTGAAGTCTGGGGTGGCCAGGTCGACCAAAAGAATGGGCGTATAAATCCGTTCCAGTTCATCTGACACCTTCCCCTCGGCCCCAATCGGAACAAATACCGCGGGTGGTAGGTCCCACCCTCTCTGGGCATCGGGCGGATGTTCCGTATACCGTAAGAACGCTTTCGTCATATCCATCGTCATATAAACCGTGCTTCCAGCCGGAACTGTCAACGTTGATTGGTATAACGTCGGTCGTGAGTGCGGGATCGGGGGAGTGTACGTGGTGTCGTGAAGGAGGTCACCTGTTCATGCGTCGAGGAGCCAAAGGAACCCCCCCGTGGGAACCGTCAGCACGTTCCATTGTATAGTGTGAAATGAGATCGAACCTCGGCTCGTTCCGTTGCACTCAATACGGAGTGTGTGAAGGAATAACTGAACGAACCACGGGATCGTTTCCAGATACGTGGTTTGGATATCTTCGCCCCGGTTATTCGTTACGGCAACGTCTAAGGATCCGCGGTATTTGTTGACGCTCTTCAGCGTTCGTTGAACCGAAAGCGCAGAGGCAGGGTCCTGTTTTCCAGTCGCTGTTCGATCCTCAGCTAACTGCAAACAGAACAACGCCACGCGGGGAACTCACGGTTTTGGAAAGACGCCTCCTCGTGCCAACGCATTTCAACGTCTGTGCCTAAAAAGTGTGGCGTTATCCCGCCCGAACCACGAAAAATAAAACACAAAGCCGCTCACTGCCAGAAACATCAAACACAGCGTACGAACCGTCCACTCTGCTCGGCTGCGGTGTGAAGAGATGCGGCTGATCTTCTGGAATGGAGACCCGTATCTGACTTGCCGAAGAAACCGGACAGGCTTGCTCGATCCGACGTCCAAATAGCGATTTCAATGACCAATCTTGAGCCAAAACACTGATAAGCTGCCTCTATTACTCATTACCCGACTAGACAAGACCTACCCCGTTTTCTGTTCCACGAATTACGTATTGGATCCAGCACAGCTTGGAACGTGAGTCGGACTTGGATCCCGACATCTTCTTTCCACAAAACATGGATGGACATTCCGTGCCAATCAGCGTCAAAAAGCTTGTGAGGGTTTAGGAGGGTCGCTATTCCAGAAAACGATTTGCACGGCAAGAGCTTGTAGAACGGTGTTAGGTTCTCGGTACAGACATGTTCCGACGGCAAGAACGCATGTTTCAGCTGATGAGAGTGACCCCAGTCGGGCAGAGATCCCTCTGGCTGGAAAGTTCGTGATGGTGACGTCGTCCGTTGTTCGTCCATCACACCAAGAGACGCGCAGAACAGTCCCGCCAAAGCATTGCGCAGGCCTTGCCATCGTTGATCAATTCTGAAAGCCGACAATTTAGCACGATAGGGGCATAAAGGGGGAAACAAAGCGCGCGCACGATGTCGATGCCCCATCTGCGATCCAGGCCCACAGCTCACCACCAGTCGCTACCCCTAGTTCGTCTGGCATCCCCCACGTGTCGTAGTTCCATTTACCCGCGTTCAAAGAGAGATGAAGTTCGGTGATTGCGTATTCCCGGAGGATTTGTCCGAGAGTGAGAGGGAAAAGGGTATAGTGCTGGGCTGGGTCGCGCGGTCATTCAGCGTTCTGGCGCATCTTCACTCGAGGACGCGTGGACATACAATCGTCGTCTCCACCCAGAGATTCTGGGTTCCTGGGTGATATATCCTCCAGCGTCGTTACGAAGGAAAACCGCGCACTGAGTCGACCATCCTTCAGAGGGCGTATGACCAAGTCTTCTTCGAAGTGTTCTGATTCTATACCGGGGTCGCCATAGACTATCCATGCGGCCAGAAGCACGCAGAGCACACGATGCAAAATCATCCTCATGCACAGAGTCTTCCGAGTTCACGAGGTCATAACGAGGTCCGTGGTGCAAGGTCGTGGATGAGGTCGGCTGCGTCACAGTTTTTGGCGCCCTTATCCCCTTCCGTCCTCCGCGACGACGATCGCTCGGGATTCCTTGGACACGATGGCATCCATATCGACCAAGATATTTACGGTTGCGGAATACACCCCGGAAGATGGTGAATACAGGGCGACTCGTCGTTTTCTCATAAATCCACAGTGTTTGAGACCCTTCAAGCTATCTGCCGGAGAAGTGGTGGTGGTAGTCAATACACAAAACCATGATACCGCGGTAAGTGCCCAACGTTCCATCTAATTTATTATTCTGACGTCCCGCTGACCAGGAGAACACCCCTTCAGCTGTTCTCCGTGGGTATTTTATGGCCAGATTCTGAACTTGAGAAAGATGGTCATCCTCCCCCCCGACGCCGTCTGGCATTATCTAATCGCGCGCTCTTTCAGTGATATCTATAACGCGATCTCATATCATGACCGCTGGACTTACACTGGGAGGCGATGCGAGGATATACCCACTTGGCGGTATTGTCCCACCCGGCGTTCCGACCCTGGGGCAGGTCCGGGAGGCAGGAACCGTTCGTATCGCTGTGAAAACCCAAGGGAAGCGCGACACAGGCCCCAAACTATTAGACGCGAAGCCACGAGACTGGCTCACGCTACTTGTCAAGGAGGAACTGGGTTAGTGCTTACTATTCGCCGAATAACGGGACCCCAAACTCAAGGCGACCTCCTAGTTGATCTCAAATACGTCACAAGCAAACAGAAATTTACCCTGGAGTACGAAGGAAACGCAAATGTCTTTGAAGTAGACACTATATCATTGCGATCGTATGACAAAAACACGCCAGAAGACTTGGTGTCACAGCTAGAAGGACTCAAAATTGACCCCGTGCCCCAGATCTGGACAGTTGGGTGGGACACCACCGTAGTGGTCCTGCCAGCTGACACCCTGAAGTCTCTAGAATCCACAAAGGTACGGAATATTCCTCCCACCTGACACTACTACGGCTTACATCAGCGAAAGCAAAACCAGCTGACGGACACAGACCCATATGCTGCGGTTGGTGGTTTGGATAAACAGATATCACAAATCCGGGATCTCATTGACATTCCGCTGACCCGTCCTGATCTATTTCAACATTTCGGTTCGCATAACCCAATCCCCACAACGTACACCTTCCAAATCCTTTTGTTTCCGTTTAGGTCTCAAACCACCGCGCGGGGTTCTACTCCACGGCCCACCTGGTACGGGAAAGACTCACCTTGCGCGCGCGATCGCATCCTCCACGAGTTCGTTCATCATTGTGGTCAATGGACCGGAATTGTCTTCCGCCTACCACGGAGAGACCGAGTCCAGGTTAAGGGCCGTTTTTGCTGAAGCCCGTGCAAAAAGCCCGTGCATCATCGTTTTGGATGAGGTCGACGCCTTGTGCCCAAAACGTGAAGATGGGTCAGGTGGAGAGGTCGAAAAGCGCGTGGTTGCGACCCTGCTGACGCTGATGGATGGTGTACAAGATGACTCAACTGACATTGCACGGGTTGTCGTTGTTGCCACCACGAATCGACCAAATTCCATCGACCCGGCTCTCAGGCGCCCTGGACGTTTCGACCGCGAGATTGAAATAGGCAAGCTATCTACAGAAGCGTGGCGTTGATCAACACTAACTCTTCCCTTTCCGTTTTCAGGTGTACCTGATGCCGAGGCAAGATTGTCCATCTTAAGAGTCATCCTATCCAAAACACCCCATTCACTCTCCGACGACGATCTTCGGACCGTGGCCTTCACCGCACACGGTTACGTTGGGGCTGATTTGAGCGCCGTCGTTCGGGAGGCCGGAACGATTGCTATCAAGCGCTGGATGACCGCACAGGCAGCTGATCCTGCCACTTCTCCTGGCTCAAAACCCGAGCTAATGGCCGCCGATCTCCTATCTTCATTACCAAGCGTGAGACCATCAGCGCTGCGTTCGGTGTTCCTTGATTCTGCCCCTGTGAGGTATTCAGATATCGGTGGGCAACATCACGTCATACAGAAGTTGAGGGAGGCGGTTGAGTGGCCACTGAGACACCCAGAGGCTTTTGCGCGGTTGGGGGTGGGGGCACCTAGGGGTGTTTTGTTATATGGTCCGCCCGGTTGCAGTAAGACGCTCCTCGTGAGAGCTTGTGCTACCGAATCTGCGATCAACTTTGTTGCGGTAAAGGGGCCCGAGGTAAGAAGCCGTCTATGTGAAATTGTCCCTTCAACTAAGCTGTGCCATTTCAGCTCTTGAACAAGTTCGTTGGGGAGTCCGAGCGAGCAGTTCGGGAAACCTTCCGTAAAGCCAGAGCTGCGGCTCCTTGCATCATCTTCTTTGTGCGTTGCCTCATTTGAAAACCCGTGATTAGTCTCTGATTATTGACCAGGATGAGATCGATGCCTTGGCGGCGTCCAGATCCTCAACGTCGTCATCTGACGGGGGTTCAAACGAGGGGGTCCTTACGACTCTCTTGAATGAAATGGACGGGGTGCAAGAATCCTTCGGTGTCACTGTTGTGGCGGCAACCAACAGACCTGAAGTGATTGTAAGTTCACTAGTTCGCTTCCGCCCCCCCTCGACTGAAGGCCCGGTCTGTGTCCAGGACTCTGCCCTAATGAGACCAGGACGACTGGATCGATTGGTCTACGTTGGTCCCCCGGACCTTCAGGGCAGAGAAGAAATCCTGCGGGTTCGCCTATCCAAGATGAGCGTCGACCCTGTGATCGACATTTCCGAGATCACGCTTTTGGTTCGTTTTCATGCCGCAAATGTCCGACCCCTCCTCACGTCCCTGCAGACTGAAGGGTGTTCGGGCGCCGAAGTGGTATCGATGTGCCAAGAAGCCGCTCTACTCACAATGAAAGATGACATCAACGCGCTGTTTGTGAGTTGTTCATGAACGACGACCACTGGGCTTGTAACCAAACACTCTGAAAGGTACCGCAACACGCGTTTGTCGCGGCGGCGAAGGGGATGAAGAAGCAGATAACGCCGGACGTAGTTCACAAGTTCCACAGATGGCGAGACGCGACTGGCCTCCAGAATTAAAAACACCCACGCCGACGGCGACACCGTCCCATTCTCGAGGCGCGTTTTTACGCTTCTCACGGTCGCTCATTCTTGTAGAGGCGGTGACTCTGGGCTTGGCCTCTTCTCGACTCTTGAGCAGAACGTAGACCGTCTAATGTATCATCCGACATCATCCAGGATCGCGTAGAGTTTAGATAGCTCCACAGCAAGCTCCTACCCAGTCGCCGACGAGCAGACCAAAATTTCCTTTTTAAGTTTAACTCGATGAGGTTGTCCGCTCGCGGATGGCGCTTAATATCCAAATTTGGTGTGTGGCTGGTTTGTTTACACTTGTTTAATCATACACTTAAAGGGAAATAAGCCCGGTCCGTAGCAGACGTCTCGTCGAGCGGTTGGGAAGGAGCCCGGCCTCACTGATATAATTCACCCGCTCTGTGTGCCACGTCACCATCCTTCACTCTCGACAAAATGACGGTAGCTTTTCGTGATCAAGTCACGGAGTACATTGTCAGCCTTCAAGACAGGATCGTAACTAGCCTCGAGCAACTCGATCCCACTGCTCCAAAATTCAGTCACGATAGCTGGACCCGGGAACAGGGCGGTAAAGGTATCTCATGTGCTTTTGCCATACCGAACCCCACGAAACTGGAGGATACGAACACCGTGCTTGAAAAGGCTGGTGTTAACGTTTCTATCGTCCATGGATCTCTTCCCCCCGCTGCCGTCAAACAAATGAGGGTCGAACACGCGACCCTCCCCTCAGATCCCGACGCTCAAGGAGCGCTCCCCTTTTTCGCCGCTGGCATCAGCTTGATCATTCACCCCCGCAACCCTCACGCGCCAACCGTCCACGCGAACTACCGTTACTTCGAGGTCCCCGACCCGAAAGACCCCTCAAAAATCGTCGCTTGGTGGTTCGGAGGAGGATGCGACTTGACTCCATCTTATCTCTACAAGGAAGACGCGACGCATTTCCACGAGACTCTCAAAAACGCCTGCGACAAACACGCTCCAGGCATCCTCTATCGTCCCTTCAAGAAATGGTGCGACGAGTACTTTTATATTCCCCACCGAAAGGAGATGAGGGGCATCGGAGGCATTTTCTTTGATGACCTCAATTCTGCCAATCATCACCGCCTCCCTACCGACGAGGGCCCTTCCTCCTCTCGACCGCGTTCTCAAGAGGAGATCTTTAGTTTCGTCAAGTCGTGTGGGTATTGTTTCCTACCATCATACTTGCCGATTCTCGAGAAGAGGGCCAAGACACCGTTTAACGAACAACAGAGGAGGTGGCAGTTGCTCAGACGAGGGCGCTACGTAGAGTTCAACCTCGTCTACGATAGGGGTACCAAATTCGGTCTCAACACCCCCGGAGCACGTGTCGAAAGCATTCTCATGAGTTTACCCGAGACGGCACGCTGGGAATACCAGTCTGAGATGGGCACGGATGCGGAGAGCGAGGAAGGAAAACTATTGGAGGCGGTTCGGAATCCTAGAGATTGGGCATGAAACCTTGTGGGGGTGGAGCGTGCAGGGTTGGTTAGGTCGCCATCGCTCTGACCCTCCGCTCAAGTCGGGTCATCAAGTTCGTAGATCCGGAGAAGTCGAAGAGGTTACCAGGCTTGTATTACAAAAATGTACTACAAACACGCTATTGTCCTACGCTTAGTTACCCAAAGAGAACAGCGGATGTGACAACATATTGAAACCGGGATCGAGAGGAGCGTGAGGAAAACTACAAGTCATTTCGTTTGACGTAAATCGGATTTAGATACAAACGATCAAGGGAGGAAGAGGGAACGGTCAATAACGTGTGATGTGGTCTATTCAGTCACAGGTGTCTGCGCGTGGATACCCTTACTCTCCGGCGAACAGTCGGACAATCATATACGTCGTGGCCCCGATGAAGCGGACGACTAAACGAACATCAATTCCGCTGGACGGGTGGCACTGCTGTGATGGATCACTTACAAGCGAGACCTGCGACTGAGAATAACAGGAATGCTGTGTACCCACTCGTGGTGGAATTGGCACCCTTGTCTGCGGCACTGCCAGTCGTTGTTCTATTCGAGGAGCCTCAGTATTCGCAGACACGATCAAGTGATGATTCCACACGTACGTGATGACCGCGGCCAACAAAGCCTGCGTAAAACACTCAGTTAAAATATTGGTGGGTCTGAAGAGCGAAACTTACGTTTGAGAGAGTCCAAGCAAGCAAGACCTGGGTACGCGTGTCAAGTGATCAGGTCAAGTTAAAACTTCCAAAAGCATCTATGCGGATCGACGTACACTAAGTCCGATAAGTCGGTGGAGTGCACCAGTGTGGATGAAGAGTGCTCACTTTGTTCTGAACGTCCTGTAGTAGTCTTCCTGTTCCGTTGCGGGGTCTGGCTTTGATTCTACCGCTGGTGGTTTGGTAGTCAAGACGTGGAGCGCGTCATCATAGGCGGCGTTAATGTCCGTTTCGGCGGTGGGTACAGCGACTTCGACTTCGTTCTTATTCTTCCCTGTCTTAACGACGCCGAGATCCGTGCTGACTTTATTGTCACCCTTTGTGCCCCAAGAAACGTCATGTACGTTGGCAAACTGTCGGGGAGTGTACGAGTGAGTGGACCCCATCATGTTCGTGGCATTACGAGATCTGCTTACCGCATACACGTTCAAAACGTTGATGTAAGAGGGTGCAATCAAAAGATACTGGATGAAGGAAGTGATCATATGCCAAGGTTCAAGCTACCGTTTAGTCAGCTTCCGTTTTGACGAGAGGCGGGGTAAATTTTTCGTACGAAGATTAACGAGGATATCAAGTATAAGCCCGTTGTCGCAGCGATCGAAAGCACAATGTTTCTGAAGAGCGAGTCCGTGAAGACATCGGAGAAACTAAGGCCACCCTTCTCCTTTGAGAGACCATCGATACCCTTATACGCGATGAATATGGCGGCGAACTGGAGGTTTCGATGTCAGGACTGTAGGCTCGTCATGTTTCAAGGGGGTTGCCTCACCGTCATATAAGCCGTTGAGATGGCAAAGCCCACAAATGCAAATGTGAACGTCCACTTGGAACCTTGGGGACGATTTCCGAGAGCCAGGATGAAGCACATCAGAACCAGACCAACGTAGAAGTATTCCAAGATAGTGTTTGCAATATTAATCCCTTTAAAATTGAAGGTGGGATCCTCCATGGCGTTCGTCAAAACAATGAAGGCGATGTAGTAGTTCCCCTGGGAGTAAAGTTCATCGGTTACTGTCGTGGAAAGTTGAGGGGAGTATGCCTTACGAGGGCAAACCAGGAGAAAATAAGGTTGAAAACCTGGTAGATCAGCTCGACGTGGATCCAGAACTTGCGCATGAAACTGTGTGACGAGCGGTAGAGATAGTGGAAATGGAAAGTACTGTGAACAGCGGCAAAGAATGAACCGTTCAACCATCGCCTCCGCTGGGAGACTAGCTCAGGAATCTGGGGGAGACTCAGTTCGATGGTGGGTTCGAGATTCAAGATAGCGAACCTGATCGGGAGTGTCCGTCACACCGTACGCAGACTTGACGTAGTGTAACGTCCAAGCAGCCCCTCGTTTCGACACGAGCTCCCAACACAGAATCTAGTAAGTCTATGAGAAATATGGGCAGGGGGTAGAAAAAGGTGAGGACATACACGGTCCTCGGCAAGGTACATATTCGCCGTGAAAATGTCCGCTCCAGCGCCGTGCTACATAGAGTCAACAAAAGAAGGGACAGAGGGCTATGTTCTTACCATAGTTTCACCAAGGAAATACTTCTGTAGAGGACCCTGCCCGCTGATGTCGTTCTGAAGTGCGATGTATCTGTAAGCACTAAAGGCACCGGGAAGCACTGTAATATAGCCGAACACAGATTCCCTGGACAAAAGCTTAAGCCAACTTGGGCAGAATGGAAAAATATTTCTCCCTTACAATGGCTTGTCCAAGATGTTGGAGATCTTGTACTCGAAGTTTTGAGCGGCAACTGCCGGTAGAGTCAGACAAAGACCTGGAAGGGGCTACAGGGACATACCGAGAGGATTGAGCAAGTGCTGCCCGTATTTTCCCTTCAATGCGACGATCTCACCGCAGGCACCGCCAACGTTTGAGTTAATATCGAATGCCTTCCATAAGTGATAAATCGAGGTGGGCCCGGGCATAGTTCCGACGTCGATAAGAACGCAAACGTTGGGTTGAAGGATCGGACCGAAGGCGTTGAAGAACCAACGGTGTGAATTGATCTTTTTTTGGTTCTTCTCCTTCAGACAGAACAGAACCTGTACAGGGATATGACCACGTTCGGACCCCTCGATGTTGAGCGAAGAAGGATTGATGGATACTGGGGTACCCTTGTTCAGTTCTACGGAAGCGGGTCGAGAACAGAAAATACGTGCCCTGGGTCGTATACTCATAGACATGAGCGGTCACGGGCTTTCCGTTGATGGCATTCTTAGCGATTCCCTCTTGATAAGCGCCCATAGCAGCAATTGCACTCAATGTACGAGAGTTGATTTTGGCACGTCCATCGGAAACAATGCACACGACGACCTTCTTCCATCCGTCCTTACCCCAAGTCTTACTCCGATCCCTTTTGCACAAATGGGCGACATTCTTCATAACACCATGCATGGATCGGGCGAAGAGCTCCTCGTCTTCGTTGTACATGGTGAGAACGATGAACAGTTCCGTTCTCCTGGGAGGGTCGTATAGGACCTGACGCAAGGTAAACCCCGAGTCCTTGAAGTCATTGGGATCACAAGTGGCTGCCGAATATCGCATATGGGTAAACTCTCTCTCATTCTTGAGCGCACACCGATCGAGCAACTTGGTCGGGACTGCGGAGTCCAGAACAAAGTTTCCGTGGAACAGCCTGAGACGAGGATCAAACTGTGTTTTTAGCGAACCATGGAAGTGCACTCACTCAACCTTCTTGATAGTCTTGTATCGTCGTGGAACTCTCTGGGGGATACGGCCATATCGGATATTGATGTCCGTTTCTGGTTCAGCAAAACCTCCGGGGAACGATTGGGGAACGGAGAATGTTGACGTATGGGAACTCCTTCTCAACAGAGGCATATCACCAGGGTCGTCGCCGTCATCTGGGGAATCATATTGATTATTGTTGTAGCTGGATGATGAAGTGAAGGCGGGGGCTTGGGGTACCAAATTGTGTGGATCTTGACTGTAAAGATTGTGGATGGAGTCTGGCGTATGAGCGGGGAGAGGCGGGGGTGGGGGTGGAGATGTAACACCAACCACAGGTGCTATGATGCGCGGTCAAGTTGCCTATTCTAGTCAATAACGAGCGATTAACTCACGTTGGGTCCAGTAAGACGACGTGGGATGCGCTTGCTGTTCCGTGAAAGGATCGTGGATAGGAGAATACACGCTCTGGCGTGGCGGGGGGGAATGGGAAGTGTAGGGGTCTGGGGTGTGGGACATCTGGGGCATGTACGAGTAACCTGCATAGTTGGGTTGAGGCGGAGGGGGAGGTGAGTTGTGGGGTTCGTAGGGGTTTGGCGGTGTGTACGGTGCGGCGTAAGGGTTCTGCCTTGGATCGTTCGGCTGCGATGATTCGTGATGAACAAGCCGAAGGGATTACAATGAGAGATCTGTACTCACATCTGAAGGGTAGTGAGACATCGCGATAACCTCGGACTAGAAAGAGTCGCGAGCAAAGAGCAGGGAAAGTGTTGAGGAGGAAAAGCGGCGAGGAGATAGTTGAGGTGAATGTGGGCGGTGCGAGTTCCAACTGCGTCAAATCACAATTGACTGCTGCGTAGTAACACAGGGTTCGGGACGTCTCCTGTTTCAAACAGACAGACTCTCCTCTTCTGATGCAAGACTACTGGGGATGGAATACGACTGAGTACTGGGTGAGCTGCGGCGCCTTGTCGCGGAGTTGGAAGGCCTAGGATATCTTGGGCGAAGAGACACAGCATATATTGTTTGGTCCTCTCAGTCACGTGGCAGCCAAGGAAACCGCTTGCATTGTTCTCTATGGCGGCTCACTCCCGGGACGGGGACGGCATTACAGACAGGACAGTGGATGTTAACCATGTGGAGGTTATCAGAAAATCGTCACTTTCGCTTTTTTTGTTGTCGACATTAACACCCCTTCGTGATTTTCTACAGGCACCTTGCCTGGCTGAATATGCCATTTTCCAAAGGGGTGACTCGCCAATAGGACGTTTCTTTCGGCATCTTGGCTTGAGGGTCTCTGTCGGTGGCGTCTGCCCCTCGCCCGCCCCCGAAGCAGCCGTTGAATATCCTTGCACGCCGACCAATTGGTCCGAAACCCGCGGGGGTTGTCTAATCACCGCACGCGCGGGACATGGGTTTTTTACCCGCATACTGAACCCCTGATCCGTCGTGAATCGATCCCTATCAAAGAAACCTTCCCTTTACCAACGCGAAACGCGGGAATCTAAAGTATACAGCCCGTCTTCCCATTCATCGACCGCGTTCAGTGGCGACGATTGCATCCTTAAGATGTAATCACCGGTTCAACTCATTCTGTCCCTTTCTCCCTCTTCGTGGTCTTCTAAGTTATGATCTCGCTTGCCAAACTCACGCACGCTTGGAAATGGGGCCCCCCAGACATCGAAAGCCCAGCCAGCTCACACCCCTCCTTGCCTGCAAATCAAAAACAGCCAGCTCTGGACATTCCCACTTGGCGAAGGTGGCTCGTTGTCCTTGGAGCCTTCCTGGCTCTGTTCTGCACCTTCGGGCAGTTGAGCTCTTTTGGAACCTATCTATCGTGGTACAGTGACAACCAGCTCAACTCCTATTCACCCTCCACCATATCGTGGATCGGTTCGTTACAACTCTGGGTGTTTTTCTTCTCGGTGAGCGTTTCAGTCATCTATGAGTCCACAAAAGATCCTAAGTTTTTCGACTAGGGGGCGATCGTGGGGCGGTCCTTTGACCGTTATGGCCCGCGACCATTACTTGTCATCGGTGCCGCGGTCTACGTATCAAGCGTGATGATGACCAGCTTGTGCGAAAGCTACTATCAATATTTATTAGCTCAAGGCGTCTTATTTGGATTAGGGGTCGGGCTGATGTGAGTTCCCCTCACCCAACGCGACATTTAGTTCGCTTAGCAAGCCGTTCCAAAAGGTTTTATCCATCCATATCCTCGGTCGCAACTCACTTCGCGGAATACCGCGCTACCGCTCTCGGAATTGCAGCTGCCGGATCGAGCACCGGCGGGATCATCTTCCCGATCATGCTCCGTCGCCTTTTCGTTCAGGTTGGCTTTCCCACCGCAGTCAGGATATCAGGTTTCCTCTGCCTCCTCTGTTGTGGGATTTCCGTCTTCACAATTACATCTGTTCGCCCGCCGTCCCCCACTCGCTTCAAATTGAAGGACTATACAAACTGCTTCAAGGATAGCAGATATTTATTACTCCTCATTGGGAGCGTCTTAATATCCTTCGGTATGGACCCCACCACATCCCGCATCACCTTGAGACTGATCTTACAGCAGGTCTATACATTCCGTTCTTCTATGTTGTCGACTCTGTGCAAGAGCAGGCTGGTGGCGCTGGGTCTCCAGAGGACAGCCTTTCCACATACGTTCTGGCAATTATGAATGCCGGTGGGTTGGTTGGTCGAATCATGACCGCGGCCTTGTCCGACCGCGTCGGTCGTTTCAACATTCTTTTCCCATGTGCTCTGCTCTCGGGGGTTTCGTGTATAACATTATGGCTTCCAACTTCGTTTGTCTCCACGCCGGGCGGGCGGATTGCGCTTGAAGTCGCCTTTGCTTTGTCGTTCGGCTTCTTCTCTGGCGGGTTCATTGCCCTCATCAACGTTTGCATCGCGGACATTTCAAAGACTGAGGAAATCGGAAGCAGAATTGGCCTGCTCTATTGTTTAATCTCTTTCCCGTGAGTTTACGTCTGAGACCATCCCTGGGGAAAGGCTCACCCACTAATTCAGGTCTATGGTTGGCGGACCGGTAGCTGGACGACTCCCGTGGAGTAACTCCCACGCTTACGTCGGAATGATCCTGTTCTCAGGAACAACGGCTATAGCTGGTTCGCTGTTTGTTTTGTGGGCTAGGCTCCGCATCAAATCGCAGTTCCTCGTACGTGTATGACAAACGGTTTCCTGGTTTCGAACGACACTTGTATTTTAGCGCCCCCTATATATTGTTTGTTACCGTTGTGTAAAAGACAACCGCTACGACTTCATTCGCATCCCAACCCAATGTATTACTACTAGATTCGCCGAATCCAAGCGCAACCCGTTCAGTGGCAGAGGTCGATCAACTTAACCGGGGATGAGTGGTCCTCCAGCTCCTCTGTTGGTGTAGGACCGACGAGGTATTGCTGGAAACCCTGGCTCCGTCGATTGTCACCTCTCCAAAGGCGGTCAAGCCGTTCACAATACCATACACCACCGCCCAATCCGCCCAAGACGACCACTCACCCACAGGTACGATCCTCATGTACGGAAGGACACATACGATGTCGGAATTGTCAGCCACGGTTTGAGATCGTCCAACAGAACGGGTGTCTCCATCTCGACAGACTCTTGTAGACGCGAAAGGGGCGGACGTAATCTTACGACGTGCGGTTTTCGGCACAATTTGTAACGTACCGATCTTGAAAATCAAATCAACTCCACCCGCTCAGACAGGCCTAGAAAAGTTCCAGCTACAAATAACTGTCAAATGACATGTACTATCGTCCACGGCAACCCGTTTGTGAAAGGAATATAATGATGGTATTTTTTTTTCATTCTTGTTGCGTTCGTTGTTCCGTTGGACTTCATGTTTTTTTCTTGCACCAGATCTTGCCCCGATCTTACATCCATTGATACCTGTATGTATCGCGGTCGTCGAGCGAAAGCGCACCGCGAAGTTATCTCACGCTAAATTCAAGCTCGTAGTGATGAAGGTCTGGAACGGATGGTCGCAAATTTCCCACAGGATTGTCCTTCTCGTCTGTGTTGGCGAGTTCATACGATAGGCGAACACAGAATGGTTTGGGAATGATTTTGTGTATGACCGGGAATCATCCTATCGCAAACGTTTCTCTTACAGTAACGGTAATACATCAGAGACAATGAGGAAGGTTACTTCTTACATGTCAGCTTGTGCTTCTTCCAATCCTCTTTCTGACACCCAGCTGAGCAATAGCTGGTGCTCTTGCAAGCCCCGCAAACGAGCAACCTCGGCTTCCCCGGACCACCACAACGTGCACATATATCGCGCCGTTCCTCGAGCTCCTTGTCCAGCTCCTGTGCTATCTTGTCCGTGAAGCCGCCAACCTCCTCGACATATGGTACTCCAAAGATTGGGCTGATGGCTATACGAGTGACGAACGGTGTCGCAGACTCCCACTTCTTTTCCTTCTTAAACGCTTCACTGACATCCTTCCCTTTACCACAGCTGCACAAAGGATCACTTTCGTGCTCCAACGACAGTGGGATCGATTTCTTGGCCAGGAATTCGCAGTTCGGCCCGTGCTTCCAGGTACGACACCTTTCAGCCAGAGCTGGTAAGAGTCGCTTCCAGGCTACGACCTCATCGCCCCACAGCTCCACGTGAAGCAATTCGCCAATGACGGCCACCAACGTTTTCTCGACCTTCCTCACGCGGTTCTCATTGAGAGGGAGTACGTATGCGTCAGCGACGAGAGTGTTGGACGCGAGATCAAAGCGGAGCGTGGGGACGAAAATGACGGTATCGGTGTTTCCTTTGACATTGAGCCCCAAAACCCGTGATTGCTGCTGTTGTACCCCGGTTGCACCAACGAGGATCGCGTGGATGGTCGCTTTGACATTCGTGAGAGTGTCCGTGCGAATATCCCGTTCCCTTAGAGCCCGCTCCCTGTCGGTCATAGTGAGTCCTAGATGCGGACCAATCCAATCCACGCGGGGTCGATTGGAAACGTCCAGGATAGGGAGGCGATCCAGC
>Ga0307515_10003115_pt1 | contig 35062 bp, 2 predicted proteins | sample 17_EM_MG_FD_194513 | JGI IMG/M metagenome (GOLD analysis project Ga0307515, IMG submission 194513) | Populus trichocarpa ectomycorrhiza microbial communities from riparian zone in the Pacific Northwest, United States - 17_EM | ecosystem: Host-associated > Plants > Roots > Unclassified | place...
TCGCGGTACGCTACGTCTAGGATTTAGTGGTTATTGCATAAAACGCCTCCCCCCTACCTCCTAAAGTTAGCCCGTCCTACCTACCCTAATATATTTATAGTCTTATACTAACTTCGTTTACCTTAAGAGATAATATTTAACCCCTTAGAAAAGCATTTCTAATATTATATTAGTTCTTCTATAAGTCGCGATAGGATATTTAAAGCTACCTCCCTATAAGTTCTAGTATTGCTAGTATAGATATAAGGGCGGTAGGTTAACTAGGCTAAAGATATAGTTACCTTCTCCTATTACCGCTCTTAGTTATTTTGGTTATAAAAATATATAATTATTAGTTTGCCTACGCTACGTATTTCTATATATAGTTCTTTTATTACTTTATACTAGTCCGTATTATACTTTATTAGTACTATAAGCTAAGCCACTTCTAGAAGCACCTTTTGCTTTAGGTGCTCCTCCTTTTTATTTTTCCTAAACTTATTATTAGGCTTCTTATTTAGTAGTATAAGAAGCTCCAAAAAGTCTACTTTCCCTAAAACCTATTATAGCTAATAACTTAGTTACTAGAGTCTTTATTATTACTTATATTAGTTATTTAAGTTTATAAGGCTACTATATTAAAGGAATCTACTAATAGGGAACTAGGTTATAAGTCTATAGAACTCCTATAAGTAATACCGCTAAAGCCCCTATCTAGTACGCTAGGTACTTATTATTGCTATTTTATTTCCTTTCCTACTCTAGCCTTCTAGTATAGTGCTATTATTCTTAATATTAAGCCGACTTTTAATACGCGTATTAACAGCTTTAGGAAGCGTCTTAGTATAGGTTCTATTTATTATAGCCTAACTTATTATAGAGTAGGAGTAGCGTACGCGTTTAAACTGTAATATATTTTCCTAGGTTATAGTAAAACAAATCTAGTTAAATAAAGTATCGCGGAAAATTATACTTGGTGTAACTATTAGCTTTTTTCTAGCTATAGTAAGTATAATTCTCCTTACCTTACCTTAGACGAATTATTACCTCTTAATAAGTAAATTATCTAACCTTTAAAGAAATCCTCTAATATAAGGTAGTAGGTATACGTTATAATATTTACGGTAATATCTTTATTAGAATATATAGGTTTTTAGAATTATAAATTATAGGAAAGTAACAGGTTTAAAGTTATTTAAGTATCCGCTTTTTTGCGCTAGTACTTAGGTTAAGGTAGTATCTATTATAGTGTTTATAGCGTTTATAGTAACTAGCTAAGAGCATTTTATATTAAAACCGCACTTATCCCTTAACCCGTTAATTCGCATTTAACAGTTATTAATAAAAACTAGCTAATTAATTAAGCTAAATTTAACGCTCGTATTGTTATAGGGCCATAATCGGCATCTTAACCTCTATAGCTTAGTTCTCTCTTATTTATAAGTATTAGGGATATAAGAAGGCGTATTAAGGCGAAAGTTACTAAGGGCGGGATTTTTATACTAACTTAAGGCTTTATTAGTAGCGTCTAGGGATAGTAAGCGGGTTATACTAGTTAGAACGGTTAGAATAGTTAGAATAGTTAAAGCGATATAATTAGTTGGAACGGTTAGGTCTTTATCTTATAACCCTATTAAAGTTATATTACATCGTCCCAATCTTCTGTTTTAACGCCACTATATCTTATAAGTTTAGCCTAGACATATATACCGCTATAGGATATATAAATAACGAATAGAAATACTTCTTAGTAAGCTATATATTATGCGTACTATAAAGTATTAGTTAATACTAGGCAGTTCTTATTATATAAGGAAGCTAAGAATCTTACTAAAACCTATAATTCTTAGATATAGGTTCCTCTACCTATCTAAAAGAAGGTTTAAACTTATATAGTAGACAGGCTATAGGAAGTAAAGATATCCCTAATATATAATAAGGTTTTTTAGTGGCGTATATTATAGGCTATTAAAAGCAATTTCCCTAGGGTATAATCCTAGGGCATAATTCCATCTAGTTAGTTTTAGTTATAAATAGTTAATCCTACTTTAAGGATTAGCTCCAATTTACATTATTGCATCCCTTTGTAAAGGATATAAATACTTATTTAAGTTTTAGCGTAATAAAAAGTAAGCTAATTAAATAGTTAACCTAAGACACTAAATAGGCCTTAGGGTCCTATAAACTAATTAAGTATTAAACCTAAAATACTACGTAAGCTACCTTAGGATCCTATAAAGAGCGGGAATAAGTAATAAATAGCTAGGATAAGAATGTATAGGGCGGGCGAAGAATTAATATAAAGCGGGTATTTAGTAAAAGGGGGATTCTATCCTAAAGTGTTAGATTAATACCACCTAATACTAGTTTACTATATAGCCCTCCGCTATACGCCTATACGCCTATACTCTACTAAATACTAACTAAGAGTTACTACTATCCTAGTCCCTATCCGTTAGATAATTTCGCTCTCTATATATTCTTATCTAGTATCTAGGCCCTAATCCAATATTAGGTTTTGGTAACGATTTTACCTTATTTTTAGTTCTTTAGTTATTTAAGGGAGACTAAATATAAAAGGTCTAGTAGGCTATCTTACTTAAAAAATTATAATAGTAAATATATCTTATTTTATAAAACCATAAATTATATAGCTATTTAAGACTATTAATTATATTTATTCCATCCTTCTAGTTATTTCTTTCCTTTCCTATACTGTGAAATCTATAAGATTGTAGTTATTACTAGTTATATATAGGAAGCGGCCAACTTATATATTATAGATAGTAGTAGGACTTATAGCCAGCTATATAAGTATCTAAATTCTGCAATTATAAGTATATCTAATAATGGCTAAGGGTATAGAAGGTATTCTCTAGGCTATATACTAGTAAATTACTCTATATATATAACGTCCATATATAGAATTATAGTTTTATACTAACTAGATATTTAGGTCTTTATAGAAAGTTTAATACTTATATAGAGTACTATTTAGATCCTTTTTTAACTTAAATTAATTTACCTAAAGTATTTTTATTTTAGCTCTTGCCTAATTACCTATACCCTTAAAGTCGCCCGTTTTATTATCCTTGCCATTAGCTAATTAATTAACGTCTACTAAGTTATGCGCCTTACAATACCAATTTTAAGGATATTTCTATTAGTTAGGCTCTCTATTCTATATAGAACACCTTACCTAGCAAGTAAAGTAGAACCGCTACTTAAGCGGCCTTAAGCTAGTAATATTAAAAGCTAGCGGGATTATATAGAGGATCTCTTAGTAGTTATACCATACCTATAGCTAAAGGACTTAAAAATATAGTCGTTACTTTACCTAGTAGGTATCCTATAAGTCTTAGCTAGGCTATTAGCAATATTACTATTAATATAAACGGGTATACTTATAGATACTACTATAAATAAATCTAATCTGTATTCTTATCCTTTCTAAATAGCATTAACTAACCGCTAAAGGTTCCATTCCTATTTGAGAATTTGTCTTATAGGTAATAACACTACTTACCTTTGTTTTAAACCAGTTTAACTTATATATAAAGGGGCACGTTATAGAATATTTAATATATAACCTAAAAGAGTACGCCTTAAGACACGTTATAACACTCTTAATAGACTTCTATAGCAATAACAGCTCTAGGGAAGTCTTAGAGGTTATAGTCTTAGAAAAACAGTATATCTATCTTACGGACAGTCTAATCCTTAATTTAATACCTTCCGTAATTAACATTATTACCTTTATAGTTTATTTCTCCCATTTTATTAATATATATATAGGACTTATTATAATTAACGTAATCATTATTTATATCTGGACTAAGCTCGTTAAAAATCCTAAGCTTTTTTAAATATATTAAGACTATAGTATAAATAGGTATAAGGAAAGCTAGATTAAGTACGATATAGTTATATACTAAGATCTGGTAAAAACAGCTAATTATTAAGATTAGGAATAGCGCGGATATTCCTTTATATTAGTAGATAGTAATAAACTAGGATTATAGATAAAGTGTTTATAACTTTTTAATAGTCTATTAGGGGAGGGATTAAAAGTAATTAGCCTAGCAATTTTAGTACTAGTTTTGCTTTTTCGCCTTATATAGGATACTGTAAGTATAGGCAGCTTATTAATTTTAATCGGTTCTTAGCTAAACATATTTATATTTATAGGCTATCTTATATAAATATATAATATGCTAATATGTTACCTTAGTATAGAAGAACACTTTTCCAAACTTCTTTAACCTAAGCCATCTATTATTAATAAAGAAGGAGTAATATACCTTAAGGTTACCGCTAGTTGCGTTAAATTTAATAATATCTTATTTTCTTACGCCGACGACAAGCTAATAGTAAAGAAGATTAGTTTTATAGTTAAGGGCGGAAAGACTATTACGCTTATTAGATTAACTAAAAGTAGCAAGTCTACACTTCTTAATCTCCTAAAGTGGTTTATTAACCCTAGTAAAGGGAGTATTAAAATTAATAGCCAAAATATTAGTTATATTATACTAAGAAGTCTACGAGAAAATATAGCAGTTATATCCTAAAATCTTAAAGTATTAAATAAGTTAATTAGGGAAATTGTATCGTATAGGCTCCGTGCTAATAATGCTAGAGTTATAAAAAGCTATAAAGCTACTTCTATATATAAACGGATTATATATTGCAATACTAGATATAACATAATAGTTAGGGAAGGGGGCATTAAACTCTTAGGCGGTAAGCGTTAACGCATTACTATAGTAAGGGCCTTTCTTAAAAATTTAAAGATTTTACTTCTTAACGAAGCTATGTCTGCTATAGATAATATAACAAAGAAATTAATTTATAAATTACTTAAAAGTTAGGGGAAAGGTTAAATAATTTTAACTATTACTTATTGTCTTAGTATAGTTAAGGGTACTAATAAAATTATTTTCTTAGAAAACGGAGAGATAAAAGAAAGAGGAAGTTATATTAAGTTGCTTAACCAACGTAGATTATACTACGAAATATAAATAGTAATAGATAATATAAACGGAACGGAGGGGGTTAAAAGCTAGTATGTACGCCTTATAGCGAGTATAGTACGCCTTATAGATCTCTATATTAGTAACTATAAATAATATATAGCCCGCTAAATATAAAAGCTTATATAATATGCCGAGACTTCTGCCTTTTAGGCTGCCCGTATATTTACCTATAAATTCTAAACTTTTAGCCTTCCTCTTTTTAATCCTAGTAAAGAATATCCAGTATAGAAAATTATACGCAACTATTAGGATAACTTAAAAAGCTTAATCTTAGTACCGGATCTAAGTAAAAAGAAAATATGCTTATTAAACCTAAGAGTTCTAAACTACGCATTATAAGCTTTACTATTAGGTAATTCTATAGGCTCTATAATAACAATTTTAGCCGCTATAGTAACGTTGGATTTGCGTATATATCCTTCTTTAATAATATAAAATAATCTAATAAAAGGTACAGTATTATTATAACGGAGTCAAACTTAGGGAAAGGTGCCCTAATTATAGGCATTTAATATACGTATAGTATAAACCTATATAAGCCTCGAATACTATTACTATTTTAGTAGTACTAATATAGGCTATATAGATTTCTCGTAACGGAAGTTATAAAGGCTAGCTACTCTTAGTCTCCTATATCTAGCTATCTAGTCTAGTATTATATAAGTCTAGCCTTTTTAATTATTAAGCTTATTGTAATCGCTACTAGTATTACTATAGAGATAGTCCGCTAAAATATAAAATAACATATATATATAAATATAAAGCCTATATAGAATATCCAGTAGAAATGGAAAAAGAGCTAAATATAGAGTCAGATATAACAACTTAGTACATTATAGGTATACCGCATAAAGAGTTAGATATATTAAATATAAAAACTTAATACTATATAAGTATACCTGCTTATATTTATATAGCACTACTAATAGTAAAAAAGTGTTAATATTAAGCCAGATACGGACCTATTAAAGGACCTGTTAAAGTTTACAAATATATATACCCCTATTATTCCGGGCGCAAATATAAGTTTTATTAGGGAAGGTAGCTATAACACTAATACTAGAAGCTGTAAATAAGAGGGGTAGTAGCAATAAGGACCTAGTTATAGTTTATTTTTAGTCTTAGAGTTAAAAAGCACTATATATTTAGCGTAGTTTATTAAATTAAATAGTGCTAGCTATTAGAGGATAAATTTAATACGCACTTATAAATGCTCCTATATCCATATTCTACTACTCTAAACTATTATTTCTTACTTCTTCTATAACAATTTCCTTTAAGTACCATTAATTAATTAAGGAATTCTATAAAAAGAGCAAGCTAGGTAGTTAGGCGTAGCGCCCTCTAAACGTGCAGCCAGAATCTTAACGGATTTATTAGGCATTTAAATTTAGTAACAGCTTAGCCAATAGCTACTCCTAATAATACCTCACTTATAGATCGCTCTAGGCGCCTATAGTCTTAGGTGCAGATAATATATAAGCTAAGAGTAATTATAGCTACTAAATATTATACCACAGACACTATATAGGGTGGAAAAGGTCGGCTAATATACTCTACCTTTCCCTTCTACCTTCTATCCTAACTCCGCCTTAGAAAAGAAATAAAATATAAACATTATACTCCTAGTTCTTATATACCATTAAATTAACTTACCTTTAAATCTAACCTTTTAACTATATACCCCTTGTAACGAAGCCTTATAGGAAATACTACGGTAGACTTATTAATAGGCTGGGTATATAGGTATAGAATAGTTAACAATATAAATATAACTAGTAGAGTAATTGCCTAATAGATTAACTCTAATTGTATTCTAAGATTTACTATAAAGAAGAGAAACTATCTATAAGGACCGCGTGTCTTTAAATATATAACTCCTCTCTATAGTTAAGGTTTAGTACGTCGGTATATTAGTACGTTAGTATATTACATTTTTATATTTTAAACTTATAACATAACTAGCTATATAACTTAGCTACCCCTTATCCTATAGCTTAATTGGTTTTAGCGCCTCCTCTACTATCTTAACTAACCCATTTATATCTCTTCTTAGTATTTATACTACTACTAATATAAGGTCTATAATACCATCCCCTCTTTATCTTTGTCTTTAAAGATATCTCCTATTTTTAAGTTGTCTATTAGGGGTATAGTATTCCTATTTTTAATTTAATAACCTTTATTATTCCTAATACCTCCTATTAGATCTTCTATATCTAATTATTATAACTAGCTGGTAACGTTTATTCTATCACTTAGTAAAGTTTTACCGTCCTGTTCTTATTATACGGAGAAGAAGTTAGTATATATTACGATTGCGGCTCCGTCTAGTCACTAACCTTTTTCCTATACTAAGTGTACGCGAGCGAATATGCGATTATCTTATAATATTTAATCTATCTCTAACGCTAAGTATACACGTTTTATTACCTTTTATAACCATCTAGTTCCTTATTTAATCTGCCTTAGGGTTTTATATATTAGTAGCGGCTAAAAGACTAGAGAGTAAGCTGGCCGAGGCCTTTACTAAAGTTTAACGTTGTCAATAAATCGTCTTAGGCTCTAAAAGCTTAACTAGATACTTATACTCGCCTAAGCCATCTAGTAAAGGTCTATAAAAAGGTACCCTTAAAGGAGTTACGTTTAGTAAAGTAAGGTCTATCTAAGCTCAAGGCTTAGGAGGCTAAAAGGGGTTTTAATTAAGAAGAGGCGGAAATAGTTTATATGCTAATAGCGGATCCCTTAGATAATCTAGCTCGTTTATTACCTTTAACTAATTCTTTTATCTTTAGCCCTTTCTTAATATTGCCTAACCTATTCTCTTCTAATACTCCCATACTTTTCCTAGAGCGTTTTTTAAATTCTATAGTAGTTCCTAGGTAGTCTTATTATAGCCTATTTACTTTACCTTATACTATATTTTATTATTAATGTCCTTATAACTAATGATCTTTAAAACTTACTATTTGTCTTCTTTTTATCCTCTATACGTATCTACTTTATAAATTAGTGGCTTAATATTCCTGTATATTGGCTCTAGTATTATAATATACTATATAGGGTAGATCTTTATTTTAGCTAATAGGTTTAACTTAAATATAACTGGTAAAATCCTTTACGTAATTTTAAAAGGTCCTAGTCTAACGTAGTTTAACTTCTTACTTAGTTATTAACTCTTAAAATTTTTATATAGTAGCTATACTTTGTCCCCCTCCTTAAGATTTAGTCCCTTATATCTCCTAGTATTATAGTACCTTTTTATTCTCTTTTATACTAGTTTTACTTGTTCTATAAGGTTTATATAAAGATTTATTAACATCTTTATTCTTTCTTTAGCTATACTACACGTTTTCTTTACTTATTATAGTAACAATAATATTCTTAGCTTATATCTATAATTTGCCTTAAATAGTAATATACCTATTTCTTCCTATAGTGTTGCGTTATATATAAACTGTATAATTGGTAATAATAATACCTAATTATTCTATGCGTAATTAATATAATGTTTTAGATACTATTTTAGCGTCTAATTTAACCTTTCTATTTATCTATCCATCTATAGATAATATATAGTAGAAGTTACTACTCTAACTTCTTATTCCGCTAAGAATACCTCCTAAAATGCTGCTATAAATCTTAAATCTCTATCTAATATAATTTTACTTAATACTCCGTATCTTATAAACACTTCTTTAATATAGATTTTAGCGATATCTTCTACTAAGATTTTTTCTGTACATGCTATAAAGTAGCCCTATTTAGTTAACTTATCCACTATTATTAGGATTATATTATACTTCTATCCGGTAATAGGATCTTTTAACTTTAGTAACTTAATAATAAAGTCTTATAATATAACCTCCTATCGTCTCTCTAGTATTTTAATAGGTTATAGCCCTCTATATAGCTTATATCTTATTAGTTTATTCCTTTAGTAATCTAAATACTCTTTTATTACTTTTCTAGCTATGCCCTAAATTCCGTTAATAATATACTCCTCTTAAAGTCTTAATACTAAGCCTATTGCTCTATTATGTCCTTAAGTTATTCCCTTATAGAAATCCTCTATAAAATGCTCTGCTATACTCTTTAGGATATACTTTACTTCTTAGTTTTTATATATATCTATCTATAGATCTTCTAGCTATGCTTTTAGAATCCTTTATACCTAAAAGCTCTCTAGTGTCTTATAGACTCTTTTTAGTTTTTTGTTTTCTTAAGTTGCTACTAGCTTAGGGTAATTATACCTAATTAATCTATAATTATCTCTGCGTAGTATTACTCCTAATAGCTTCTTACTATTCTATAATTTAGCTTTTCTACTTAGCGCGTCTACTCTTGCATTTTTAGTTCCCTTAGTGTGCTAAATCTTAAAATAGTATTCTATAAGTATCTCTGCCTATCTAACTTGTCTATAATTAAGTTCTTTTATTATTAGGAACCCTATTAGGTTCTTATAATCTATTTTAACTATAAATAGTTTTTCTACGCCTTATAAGAATGCTCTCTATTTTTTTTAGTGTTATAACTATCACGGAACCCCACCGCAGGGGCCTCTATAGGAGAGCCCCGTGCTTTTACATATACCTCGCGTACAGCTTATGTCAGCTACGCGTAGGTATATTACCTCCTTACGCCCTTGACCCTTACGATCGATCGCGTAACGTCTTATAGACTCCTTAAATACATACACTCTATAGCCACTGCCCTCGTTCTATAACATTACGTTACGCCTTTTTACCACTAACGCTTAGCCTACAACCAATTCTATTTCACTGTAATACTGTAGGCATTGCTAAAAGTAGCGTATCTATAAATTACCTTACTTTATACTTCTAAGGAACCTATAATAGTAAGACAATATTTCTTACTAGCTACTATATTAAACCTAGAGAATAATCTAATACCTATACTTAACCTACAACGCCAATTAATCCTAGGAGAATTTAATTTATTAGCCCTAGCCTTAACCCCTAAGGAGATGGACACTAATAATGTCTTATCTTTTATTAACTATATAACTACGGATAAGCAAATAGAAGGGCTATTACCCATTAAAATCGAAATATAAGACGCCGAGACGTTTGTAAAAATAGTAGCATAAGACCCTAATAAATACTACCGCCTTCTATAGAACTACTACCTAAAGCTTATATAAGCTAAGATGCGTACTATTTAAGATTATAATATTATCTAAGACCTATAAGCTTATAAGGCGCTCGCCGACAATACACGTTAAGAAATTAAAGATAACCTCTGCGTGTTTAAACGCAACGTCTAACAGTTAAAGAAAAATAAAATTGCACTAATTACTATAGTCACTAAAAAAGAAGGCATAATTAATAATAATTCATTGCTTAACGTCTAATTTAGATCCCTATTAGGCCTATACGGACTACTCCTTATATATATAGGGAGAAAACTCTATTTAAGAAAACCCTATAATCTATCTCCCTGCCTTTTAGGACTCGCCTATAAGGCGCCTATAAGGCGCCTACAAGTTACCTATAGTGCTCCTACTACCTTGCTTTTTAACCTTCTTAGGAACCACTGCTGCCGTAACAAGCCTACGGATGCGCTAGTATTGTAAACTTTACTCTACTACTATAGAGATATTAGGGGGCGCCTATTACTCGCCCCCCCGCCCTTTATTACTATTTCCTTTATAACCTAGAACTAGTTTAGTACATTTTAGCTAATAAGCTACTAGGTAACCGCCTTAAGGCCTTTTTATATTAAGAGCAGTGTATTATAGTTCTCTATACTAGCTACTAAGAGTATTACTTCTTAGTTAGTATATAAGGGGCATAATAGTATTACGTGTTTTGGTGTCTATCTTAGCCAGCTATATTTATATCTTAGGCTACCTACTAAGACACCTAACTAGTAGAGCCAGTCTTTTAGTCCTATTATTCCTATTCTTAAAAGTATTGCTATTATATTTTTTGCCTTTATTAGGCCTTCTTAAAGCCCTAGAGTATTTACCCCCTATAGTGTTATCTATGCTACGGCCTAGGTTCCTCTTGCCTTAGTTAGCCTCTATACCTTTAACTCCTATATACCTCTCTAGCGTTAGTCTAACTAGTATTATATTACAATAGATAGTTTCCTAGTATTCTTTTATACTTTACTTTAGCTCCTTTCTCTTTCTTACTATTATCTTTATTAGCCTCTTACGCGTCTTCCTTCTTCCTTTATATAGGCCTAGGCCCTAAAGCAGCACCATTCTTCTTCTACTTTCTCTACCTATTTCTCTAATATGTCTTCCCTACTTTAAAATTATTAGTTTATTCTCCTACGGGGCGCCCTAAAATCCCTCCATAGTTTATTTAGGCGTGTCTTAATATACTTTATAACATTAGAGTTACGTTTATTTTACGCCTTTTATATTATAGCGGCTTTAATATATAGTTATAGGGGGGAATATTAGCTTCCTTCTTAAGCAGTGCTGTAGCCGTTCGCTTATATCCGCCTATTATACTTTAAAGGCAGGCTGTTTAGACCTTTTAGAGTAGTTTAAGGAGCGACTTAGGGGGGCCTTTCTTAGATTCTCTAATGGCCCAAATACTAGACCTATACGTTATGGTTAGCCGGATAACTACTATATATAATAGGCGTGACCTCTAAAAGCATGGACCCTATATAGAATTAACAATTCTAAATAATGTGATGTACTATACTTAGCCCTTATAGGCCGCTTATACCGCATATACGCTCTACTAGAGCTTACTGTTTACCTATACTTCTAATACCCTTAGGCCCTAAACTAGTTAACCCCTAAAGCCTTAGATGCAAATTATATACTAAAGATCTATAAATTAGTTACATTTTCTTATAAAATAGATTAGCTAGTATTTCTTTAGTAAGAATTGGACTCTATATTATTTTGCCTATTCTATATAGGTATTATAAGCTTTCTCTAGTATTCTACAATTCTTTACGGCTATTAGCCTATATATAATTAGGTTTATATTATTAATAAAGCCTATCCTCTAAGTTGCCCCCTCCTTAAAGGAGTTAAGTAGGTTACTTATAAAGAATAGGAAGAGTATAGGCGAGAGGGGTAATCCTTATAGTATTTCTGTTGCAACTGCAATAAGGGGGCTTTAGTATCTGCTAGAGATTAGTAATGTTTCTTTTTAACCTATAAACCCTTAAATAAATTATATAATCTATTCTAGGAAGCCTTTTACCCTAAGGATGTATAGGAGACGCTTATAGGGTATGTTATTATAGGCGCCACTAATATCTAGGCTAAGTATTAATACTATAAAGTCCCTTCGCATCGCCTATGCAGATTTAATAGTGGTAGTGAGTAGCGTAAGTACTAATAGTGTTAAGCGGTTCTTTTTTGCCCCTATTTAGCTCTATAGTAGTAGGGCGTATTCCTTAGCCGTGTCTGCTATATAGTCCGCTATTACCTTTTTAATAATGCTGTTTAACTATCTATAGTTAATACATAGCCTAAGTTTACCATTCTTCTTTAGTATAAATAGTACTAGATAACCTACTGATAACTGCGATGGTCTAATGTATCCCTTTTATAGGTTTTCCTAGATAAACTCTTTTAATGCTCTACCCTCTTCTTTAGTAAGCTTATAGATTAAAAAGAACCTTAAACTTATTTCTGGTTCTAATTCTATTTTATAGTCCTATACTATATACTTTAACAGCTTTTTACTTTCTAGTAACCATAGTTTCTTACCATACTTATAGTATCTCTTTAGTATATAGCTTAGTCCTTTTTCCGTTTCTTTATAGGTTGCTCCTACTTAGTACTATACCGACTTAGCTTATTATTATATCTTATAGCGTTAAGTATTTCTAATATTGACCTAACCTATAATCTAATTAATCTTTAGATTATATTCCTATAACTAAGGCATTCCTAATACTGCCTTATTATTCCCTAATAGTAATATATTAAAAAACATCTTAATTTATCTCCCTTTAATAGTTAACTAAATAGGTCCTATTTTAAGGTTAATAATGCCTCCTCTATAGGCTATCAGATCTCCTAAAATTGTTACTAATAGGTAAGGTTGCTTTTTTTTACCTATATAGTAATTCTATTCTCTTAACTGCTGCTAGCAAGATATAGTTCCTTATTGCTCTACTATCTATTAATACCTCAAACTGTTAATCTTGCCACTTAACTTATAAATTTAGGTGTTGTCCTTAAATTCCTTTAACGGTTTAAGGTTTTACTACTAGTTCCCTCTAGTCCTATAGGCCTCTACTTTTCCTAACTATTAGCTGCTTAATCTTATTATACTTAGCTTACTCTTTAGCTAATACCTAGTTCGCTTTTTATCTTTAATATACTATAGATACGTATTCTTTAGGCATTTCTACTACTATTATCTATTTAAGTATTCTTCCGTAAGGAATCTTTTTAGTTAAAATATTAAGTCTTCTAACTCTTAAACTTCTACTAGGTGCTAACTATATATATACTTAGCGTTTTTATACTTCGCCTTATCTAATAACTAATATATCCTTACTAGGTACTTTTGGTTCTTATCTTTTAGTACTTTATATATATTATATGTATTATCTATATATATAATCCATACCAACGTATAATATACTAGGTGTTTTAGGTTAACTCTTAACTTATCTTTATCCTTAAGTTTAAACCTCTCTTATATTAATCTAAGCGTTGCGACTTTATTTATAGGTACTATAATTTGCCTCTCGCTTCTCTAGTCCTCTAATTACTCCTCTAGATCTTTTAACGTTATAATTAAGGCTCCTTTAATATAACTTATAGCCTTTTCTATAATTAGGTAATCTTAAACAACTTTTTTATCTAACTATATATAGAAATCTTCCTACTTATTATTATGTTATTGCCTATACTACTTTTAGTATAGCCCTTTAAGTATATACGGCTTATCCATAAGGAAGTATCTTCTTATTACTATATCGTAACAGCCTTTTATATATCGTTCTTTAAACCTAGTAGAAATTCCTAGATCCTCTTCTTATTCTAGTTTAGTAAGCTACTTAGCTCTTAGTATGCCTACCCTAGGCCTATTAGTAATTCTTTATACTAGTGCTTTATCCTTTATACGTCCTAATATACTAGATCTCTTGTCTAGTTTCTATTCTTACTATATAATAATTCTTTACCTAAATTCTTTTATAGTTTTCTTTAGTTTATATCTTATAGATAGATCCTTAAAGTCTTCCTACTTTTTAATCCTGGTATTAACTCTTTAATCTTTAGGCCAAACACTATATTCTCCTAATAAGTCCTCTAAGTCTATATATCTATCTCCTAGTCTAACTACTGTTTATACTGCAGATTCTCTAATCTATAAGGAAGCTCCTTACCTCTTACTTATAGGTGTCCTTATTTATACTCCAAATTCTTAATCCCTTAGATTTTTTAATCCTAAGCTTACTTCTATCTTAAGCTTCGCTCCAGCCTTAGTCTAACTAGGCTTACTTAGTATTCTTATCTCGTCTTAAGAGTCTTAAATCTTACTTATCTTGTCTTAAGAATCTTATACCTATAGGAAACTCTATCCCGAGCTTATTTGTATATCTTTAAACTAAGCTACTACTCTACTCTATTGGTTATCGTCTATTATAGGTCCTTAAGCTTGCCTTATCCTATCCTAAGAATCTTAGTCGTCTCTTATCTTGTCTTAAGAATCTTAAGTCTTTAGCCTTTTACCTTTATTAAGTGCCGAAGTAGTTCGCTATCCTACTTTTCTTACGTCTCGTAAAGCGATAGACATTGTATTTAGTGGGGTCTTAATCCCTACTAATGTTCCTTATTCTGTAGTAGAATTATCCTCTACCTCTTATATAATATCTTTAAGGTCTATATACTCCTAGTAAGCCGCCTTTATTGCCTTATTATTATAAAATGTTTCGCCTTTATTAAATTTATTATCTTTAATATCCGATCTGCGAACTAGTTTATTAGTTTCTTTATATTTTACTAAATATAGCTCTTATAGCTAATAGCTTGCGCTATACTTAGCGTCTTTATAAATTCGGTATATATTATTATAACAAAACGCAAAACTTCTAATTAAATATTCCTTTATTCCTTGCAGTATACTATTATCCCTCTATATATATATATCTTCTATTATTAATCTGGTTCCCTTTATTATATAATATCTTTAACTATTTTTATAATCCCTTACAAAGTAACCTTGTTTCCCACAATTTATATAAGCTCTATTTTTAAACTATTAACTTTATTATAGAGTCCGCCTAAACGTCTTCTACTACTAAGATCCCTAGTTTAGCCTCTGCTCCTTAGTCCTATAATTACTAGATCCTTAACCTTTAAATTTTTATAGTTTCTTACTCTATCTTTTATAGGCTTCTTTAGTACTACTTAGGTCCATTAACTCTGCGCTATACTATAGTTTTTAACTTAGCTTTAGTCGTTGCGTGCTCTGCGCCTTATATAACTATAAAACTCTATCCTAGCCTCTTTTAGCCTATTCCCTTTAGTAGATCTAATTGTCAATCTTAATTGCTTAATCTATTAGTTCCTGTAGGGTATATGCATCTTCTATTAGGATAATTACGTCCTAGACTTTAGCCTTAAGTCCTTACTTATACTATGCCATAAGCGCCTTATTATTCCACTTTACTTATATTACTAACGTCTAGAACTATATTATATACTTAATTACTAAGGTTTATTACGTAATATTTTAGAGTTTCCTTTCTACCGTGGTTATTAATTCCAGGTCTCTAAATATTTACGTAAGTTATTCCGCGAACCCTTCCTAGCTTAAGAATATAAATTGCATATCTTAGTTAGTAGTCGTCATTCCATTTGCCTATATTTCTATAAGGTAAAGCTTAAACCACTTAAGTGCTCTTTCTAATAAGAATAGTCCTGCGTATACTATTTAATCTATAGGTGTTAGCAGCTTAGCTCCTTCTTACATAACCTTAAAGTACATTTATATAAGGAATCCTTTAAGTTTTAATCTTTCTCCTAAGTACCTTTTAATTAATAGTAACTTAATCTTTACTGCTCCTATCCCGTTAATCCTATTTTCCAACGTTGCATTATTTTCTATTAGCTAGTTAACTATCTCTTATAGTTATCCGACTGTTATAGGTTACTATAAGTTAGTGTCTGCTATGCTAGTGTCGTTACCTAACCTTAAAGTAGTTGCCGCCGTTAATGGCGTTGTGGTTAGTGCTTTTAGTGGCATATTATTCGACTTTCTCTATTTAATACCGTAACTAGGTAGTAATTATATAACGGAACCTTATAGCAGGAACTACAATAGGCTCGTTAATAGGCTAGGTGTATAGGTAATATAAACTAAAGTTAATAATGTAATAATAACTGATAGAGTGGTTGCCTAATAGATTAACTCTAATTATATTCTAAGAATTACTATAAGGAAGGAACTACCTAGGTAGGGACTAAGGGTCCTTAAATACACAACCGTACTTTTATAAAATCCTTCTTATACGTAATATACGTGTGCTCTATCTACTCTATTACGGATTACGCAGATCCTACAGATTATATAGATTACGTCACGTAACCTTGGTTACCATTCCTTGTTATATAGCTCTATTAGCTCTATTTTAGACCGTGCTTATATTAACCAACTAGCTTCTTCTATCTCTTCTCCAAGTAGTTATAATATCGTACTTAAAGCGTCCGTAACATTTCTTATAGTATACTATTCTCCCTTTATATATATATTTTTTCTACTAGTCTTATTCCTTTTACTATATAGTAACTCTAACTACTTTTATAGTCTTTAATATAGTAACCCTATTTCCTGCAATTTATATAAGCCACTTTTTTAAACTATTTTTTTTATTATAGAGTCCGCCTAAACGTCTTCTGCTATTAAGATCCCTGATTTAGCCTTTACTCCTTAAACCTTTAATTACTTAATCCTTATCCTCTAGGTTTCTATAGTCGTTTATTCTATTTTTAGTTTTCTTTAGTATTACTTAGGTCTATTAGCTTTGCGCTATACTATAGTTTTTAACTTTAACTTTATTATTACGTGCCCTACGCCTTATATAACTGTAAAACTCTATCCTAACCCTTTTTAGTCTGCTCTCTTTAGTAGATCCTATTATTAATCTTAATCGCTTAATTAATTAATTCCCTAAAAGTATCCGTATCTTTTATTAGGATAATTATATCCTAGACTTTTACTTTAAGTCCTTATTTATACTATACTATAAGCGCTTTATTATTTTATTTAACCTATATTACTAATGTTTAAAACTACGTTATATACTTAATTGCTAAAGTCCTTTATACTAGGTTTTAAAGCTTTCTTTCTACTATAGTAGTTGCCTTTAGGTCTCTAAATATCTATATTAATCGTTTTATAAACCTACTCTAACTTAAGAACATATACCGTACCTCCTAGTTAGTGGCCGTTATGCTATACTCTTATACCTCTATAAGGTAAGGCTTAAACTACTTAAGTGCCCTTCCTCTTAGGAATAGTCCTATATAAGTAACTTAATCTATAAGTATTCCTAGTTTAACTCCTTCCTATATAACCTTAAAGTATATTTACGTAAGGAATCCCTTAAGCTTTAACCTCTCCCCTAAGAATCGCTCTATTAAGGGTAACTTAACCTTAGCTACTTTAATCCTATTAATCCTTTCTTTAAGTATCCTATTATTGTCTGTTAATCGATTAACTATTTCCTATAGCTATTTAATAGTAACTAGTTATAAGTTAGTATTTACTATACTGGTGTTATTACCTAATCTTAAGGTAGTCACTACTATAGACGCTGTCGTAGCTGCTGCTTTTAGTAGTATATTATTTGACTTCTTTTACTATAACCTTAGTAGTAAATATATAATAAAGCCTTATAGGAAATACTATAGTGGACTTGTTAATGGATTGGGTATATAGGTATAGAATAGTCAACAACGTAAATATAACTAGTAGAGTGGTTACCTAATAGATTAACTCTAATTATATTCTGAGATTTACTATAAGGAAAGAAGAACTATCTAGGTAGGGACTGTGGTCCTTTAAATACACAACTATACTTTTAAGAAATCCTCCTTATATATAAGGTACGTCTTATACGTAAGGTACGTAAGTTCCTCCCGTTCCTCTTATTTAATACATAGTACGTTATATAACCTTAGCTACTATTCCTCGTCACATAGTTCTACTGGCTCTATCTTAGACCGTGTTTTGATTAACTAACTAGCTACTTCCGACTCCTCTCCTAGTAGTCGTAACATTATATTTAAAGCGTCCGTAACATTAAACTTCTTATTAAGTAAAAATGATATAAAATATAAACCTAAAAAACCTATAAATAGATTAAGGCTAACGCGCCTCCCTAGTAAAGGAATTCTATAAGGACTATCCTTTACGGCCTACTCTAGTTAGATAGACGTAATATAAAGGTAAATAATTACTACCTAATATAAATATATAAAATATAATAGTAGGAAGTTTAAAATAAAAAAGAACTTAAAATATATTATAACGTTTATAATATAATTACGTAATATATTATAACGTTTATAATATAATTACGTAATATATAAGATATTAAAGAACTTTAACCGGCGGTTAAAGTTATTTAATTAGTTAAAAATTGCCTTACTAAGAGCCTCTATAAAACATTAGTTTTACTTACCGCCTTAACTAAGCTAATAGCGATATTTTATCCCGGGAATAGAAAATACTAATTAGTCTATTTAATAATAAAACTAGTAAAACTCTATACTGCTATCTAACATAAGTATATAAACGCAATAAGTAATAAGTCTTAACTAAAATTAAATTATTTTAGACCTTTACTTAAAGGGGGAGGTACTATAATAGGACTAGCCCAGTTATAGTAGGAACGTCTTAGTAAAATACTTTATAGATAAATTCTAATACTTTAACTAAATTCTGCCAAATTTTACTAGCTTAATTAATTATTGCTAAGTTTTACTAGATTAATTAAACTTTATTAAAGTCTATTAAAGACTATATGCGTATATACGTATATATTAACTACTAAGACCCCTAACTATTTAATTATAAAATTCTCTCGTTCTTCCTTTCTCTTCTTTACGCAACGTCTTGTTCTCTATAAGAGCTATACCCCTAAATTTAGGTAGAATATATTTTATTCCTTTAAATCTACTTTAAAGCCTCTTTATACCCTTATATAATATTAATTAACTATATATAATGTATGGAACATTTAACGCCTTCTTTAGTATAGTAACTCTCCTAATTTAAATATAATTAAGCCTTGCTAGCCGTATAAAAGAGGATTATTACGCGTAAGGGAGCGCCGTAGTAGAGGGAGGTTACTAAAAATGTATAGTAGGAGATATAGAGAAAGCTTAAGCAGTAGAGGATTCGGGCTTAGATTGAGCGGATTGTTAGGCATATCTAGAAGGTTATTAATCTTAAAGGAGGTAACGAGTATAGGGAGGGTGCTATAGAGGCACTAAGACGCTTAAAAGCACCTAAAGCGCGAGAGGACGAATGGGAGGATATCTAGATTTAGAAGGCGGTGAGCCAAGGCGGTTAATTTCTTGGCGGCAAAGACTTTGACCTCCGTACTTCAACACCGGATTATCCCGACCGTGGCTTTCAAGTTGCGCCTTGCATGGTTCCAGGCGCTCCCCTCTTGCCATCCTGCTGCGCCACCACCAAGTCGCATGTATAGCCTCGCTCTTTCATACGACCCATTTCCAATCCCGGCATCCTTTGAAGAGCTTCATGGCTCTTCTTCTACGGTATATCGTTGTACATAGAAGTCACTGTATGACACGCCTTCAACTCCACAATGGCGAGGCACAAACGCTTGCGACGGTCGGAAGAACATGAAGAGGACGCTCATCAGCGGCACAGCAAACGATTAGCTACCGCTACTTGTAACGTCATCCAACAAGCACAGCGAACTGTACAGTGGCCTCAGTATGATGTTCGTTCCCGCCCTCTACGAAACAACTAACGATAACACGGACATAGCTCGCCGCATTCTATCACCTTCGACACGAGCTCAGCGATTGCTCCTCATGAATACGAGAACGGACCACCACGAATAGAAGTGGAATGTACAGATGACGTGCGGGACGCCTTCGCGAATGAAAATGTCGTAGCGACGGGACGATCCTACACGGCCCCAAATGTGTACGCCTTGCGACCTCCCGCCGTCGAGCCCATTGAGGAGCAGGACGAAGCCAGATGCACCGTTTCCAGTAGGGACATCGACGTCTGTTTTGGCATGGTAAGTGCACTGGTTTAGATTGTACACTATGGCTCTTCTGACAAGCCGTTAGGTGTGCGGCATTAGAGTTAGATTTCGCCGTAAACCACCAAGCAATCAAGCCACTCTGCAGTCTTTACTTGCCGCGACAACTTTAGATGGCCAGTCCGTCTACCGCCTCGAAATCGTTCCCTGGTCCGAATTCTTTGCCATTGAATACTCGACGTCCGAGTTAGTGGCATTCATCGATGAAGAAACATCTACCAAGCTCCGCTGCATTGAGGTAGTTAGTTCTGTCCGTTTCGAATTGTATCTCACACTTGACGACTGGGATAAGAAATACGAACTCTGTTGTTCTGGCAGAAAGGCTCGCGACACAGACGCTGAGATAACAATATACGGCTCCCGTGTTGATGCTGAAGAGGTGGGCCGGAAATTGTCGGATGTTCAGATGTTCCTTCAGCGACCTATGGTACACAATGATTTTGCGTACGAGAATCCGCATCTGCTACGGTTTCCAGAACTATCCGCTCCAGGAGCGGTGTCAGAATTTGAGGACATTCTTGATCTCAAACGTGATACAACTCCCGCTTCTAGGGAGATGATACCGTCACAATTCACCAGGGTTGATGATTTTGCCCTCATACTAGACAACTTGCCATCACATGGTCTACTTGAAGAAATTGCAATTGCCGAGCGAATCAAATTTCCATTGCTGAAACACCAAAAAGAGGGGGTTGACTTTATTTTACGGCGTGAAGCAGGAGAACCTACCGGCGCTCGCTCGCTCTGGGAACCGGGCGGCGATGACGATGGTAACGACTCGTCCTACCGCCATGTTATTACGGGCTCGAAACGGACGCAGCCTGTGCCGGGCCCTGCTGGAGGGATTCTTGCCGACGATATGGGCCTTGGAAAATCCTTGACCGTCCTCACGTCTGTACTTAATACACGGGCCAGTGCAGACAAATTCGCGCGATATGACAAGCAAACGGCTGTGCCTCAAAGAAAATCCCTCAGCAGGGCTACATTAATCGTTGTGCCCTCTGTTCTCCTGGCGGGCAATTGGATTGCGGAAATTCAGAAACACTTCGATTCAAATTCTCCACCGAAACACTTTAAATATCACGGACAGGATCGCCATGCGGAATTGCACAAAAATCTCGATTCCGACGTCATACTAACAACTTACGGAACTGTGGTGGCTGATTTTCGACTGGGCACGGGCCCGTTAAAAGAAATTCTTTTCTTCCGCATCGTCCTTGATGAAGCTCATTTTATCCGGTCTCGGGCATCAAAGCAGTATCAAGCAGTATGCAGTCTCTCCTCGAAATACCGCTGGTGCTTAACTGGAACTCCAATTCAGAACAAGCTCGATGATTTGGGTGCTTTGGTCAGTTTCCTTCGTGTCCCAATCTTAAAAGATCCGCAGTCCTTTCGGAATCATATTGTGAACGCAGATCTCTCAACTCAGTCTAATAACCTGCGACTCCTCCTTGGTTCGATTTGTCTCAGGAGAACCAACAGGTTGCTTCCCGAGCCTCAACCAGTGCTGCAGCAACTTGATTTGCATTTCAATGTGACTGAGAAGCAAGAGTACGACCGCCTATTTGAGAAACAAAAGCAGTTGTACCAAATGGCAATTAGCGGCCATATCTTTCCCAGATCCCAGTTCATTGCCGCTCAGATGCTTATACGTCTGAGGTTATATTGCAACCATGGCTCCTACGATCGAAAACTCGTCGCTGCGAACGAAAATCAGTTTTCCTCAGATGAATACCTCACCATGCTTCAGCAGAAGGATGATGCCAAATGCATCTATTGCGGTACCTCTGTACTCTTAATCGACGCATCTTCTGACGCCGCTTCCGGAACGCTTGCCTCCTGTGGTCACCTTGTTTGCAGTATCTGCTACAAGCATCTTGTTCAACCATATCCGCTTACTGAGAAGGCAAGTCTAACGTGTCCAAAATGCATGAATGGAGAGCCCTTGCCATCGGACGACTGGACGCCTAAGAAGCTGAACGTTGTTCTCCCTGAAAGTGGAACAAGTATGGCCATATGGGACGGAGGTCATTCGTCCAAGATGGCCGCGCTACTGGATAATATCATATCGCACATGTATACGGACAAGTCTATCGTCTTTTCGTCATGGAAAAGAAGCCTGGATATTGTTGCCATGTTGCTCCAGCGGAACGATATTGCTTTTCTTCGTGTTGATGGATCCACGTTAGTAAGGGAGAGAGAAAACGCACTGGAAATGTTCAACAGCTGCACGAATATCTCTGTGCTGCTAATGACTTTGGGAACCGGAAGCATTGGGCTCAACCTCCAAAATGCGACCCGCATCCACATCCTTGAACCACAGTGGAACCCTGGCGTGGAAAGACAGGCAATCGGCCGTGCGAACCGTATCGGGCAGACGAAATGTGTGACAGTAATTCGCTACGTCGTTAAGGACACAGTGGAAGAGGTGCGAGATTATTGACGTTTAGGTCATTCTTTGCTGACAGAATGCAGGCAATCCAGCGTTGCCAGGAGAGGAAGGTTCGTCTTGCTCGGCAGGGTTTCGCTGTGGAAGAACCCAATACACAGGACTGGCGGTCATTGATGGTACGTTAGCTGCTGACTCAATATCTGCTGCTAATCGGCTCTAGAAAGATATACTTTCATGAATAATCTAGTGATCGTTGGCGTCCTACTCTTGCGATTGTGTGATTGCCTGGTTCTGCCGCGTCCGGCACTCTCTTAGGCACTTGGTTCTCGCTGCAAAACACGGTAATCAAAGGAGACAAGGTCAATTCATGTTGGACATGCTTTTGCTAGCAGAGACCTTACCGCAACATCGTAGGGCGCTGGTTAGCGCGACGCTTAAAATCTATATACTCCCCGCATATATTATCATATAGTAACGCCCCTTGTTGGCCAAGACGCCGCGCAATAACAAAATGGGTTGGATCGAAATTCTTAGTATGATGAGGCATTATGCCGATTGGATGTGTCCCGTACGAGCCGGACGGTTTCGAATTCCGCTCATACGCTAGATGGGTCGCACCTCTACTGCATCACCGCTTCATCGCTTCACTGCTGCTATCCGTAGAGTCGCATGAACAACAATCTCCGATGTCCCCTAGACCAGCCAAATTGTTGCATTTGGAACACCATCCGTTGTTCCAATCCCCTTGTCTCGCATGCCGGTGGTCCTTGTGATGGTGGCCCATTCGAACCATCGCTAGTTACTTCCGAGGCGAGGTGGGAAGGAGAGAGGAGTATGGCGGTAGCGGTAAAAAGTTCCTGGCCCCCACTGCGCCACTAAAACGCCACCCAAAACGCCACATAAGTAAGCTTGGCGTCCTAATTAGGAAGAAGGTTTGGAGATTTAGAGCCTCTCTAAGAGAAAGCGTAGATAAATAATATCATAATTAACACCTAAGTAGTGTAGATATATATAATATATAGTATTACTTCTTCCGACTTCTACCTCGTCCCTTTAGCTCCTGTACCTGCTTATGTGGCTATTTAGGCCTAATAAATGTCTTATTAAGTAGTTCTATTAGTAGGCGGCGTTAAGGATTTCGCTGTAGTTCTAGAGGCTATTCTAGAGGCTGTTCTAGAGGCGCTAGAGGTAGATCTTAGCTAGGTTCCTAAGGCAGTTCGTAAGCGTCTTATAGCGAAAACAGCAGTAAGAGTAGCTCTAGTAGCGCTCTTAACTGCCTTCTTTAGAGGTTAATAAATAGTTAATAACGTAAATATAACTAGTAGAGTAGGTTGCCTAATAGATTAACTCTAATTATATTTTAAGATTTACTATAAAAAGAGAACTATTTAAGTAGGGACTGTGGTCCTTTAAATATATAATATTGCGCCTAAGAAATGTACTAAGTATATTACGCTAAGGCGTTAAAGTATATCTTTAACACTAAGTAGGTTAAGTTTCTGGGTTATATTATAACGCCTATAGATATAATTATAGACCTAGTACGGGTGTAGACGATTTAGAAGCAGCCGGAGCTAAAGAGCTACTAGAATATTTAAGTATTTTTAGGCTTTGCTAATTTTTATAGGCGCTTTATTTATAACTACTTAGACGTCGCCTAATACCTATTTAACTATATTATAAAAGCTTTTTAAGATCTAACCTAAGAAGTAAAAAGCTAAAAGGCGGTAAGAAAGAAAACTAAATAGGGACTAACTAAATAGTATAAACTATAGTTATAGCCCAGAAAGGTTTAGGAGGCCTTTTAGAAACTATATATAAAGTTTATAAAAGCTTTATTACTACGGTATTTTAACTTAGATTAGCTGTTAATAATAATTACTAATATATTAAATTTTACCCTTATTAATATTCTACTATAACCTAATAGGCATCTGGACGCCACCTAGTTCTACTAAAGACTAGTAGTATTCTATAATAAAAATTTTTAGGGACCTAAAGTTAGGCATTATACCTATAATAATAAACTACTAGCTATAGCTAACTGCTTTAAATAGTAGCGATATTACCTTAAGCACGCGAGTAATATATAAGGTAAGGATGTGGATAGGGAGTCTAATAATAGAATAATAGGTATATTGTATAGACAGAGACAAATCCTTAAGGGAAAAGGAGGAGTCTGTGTACGAGGTAGTAAGGGTTTTCCCTAAGTATGTGTAGAGTACATACCTTATAGGCAAGTTACCCCTAGGTCGCCCTAGGGTCGCCTATACCTTACACCTATATAACTATTTACTTAGGTTTTACCTAATAATACCCCCCCCCCTTTAAAAAGGGTCGTTCCTAATCCTTTATATACTTAAGCCTTAATAAAACCTGGTAAAAAACCTTAGTAAGGAAAAAATTTAAAGGGGAAAGAGTGTTTTAATTTTGCGTATAGAGAGACAGGTAGTATATATACGCGGCACGAAGATATTAAGGAACTTTAACCGGCGGTTAAAGTTGTCTAATTAGTTAGATTTGCCTTATTAAGACTTCCCCGCATTTAACTAAGCTAATAGCGATTTTTTATCCCTAGGATAGAAAATCCTAATTAGTCTATTTAACGCCTAGAGCCTATAACTTAACGTTATTACCTAAATTTAGTAGACTATTAAAAGTATTCTAAAGCTTGCTTATATAGGTAGGTCGCTAATACCTTATAGGTAGGTTGTAGGTTATTTATATATAGCAAGATTTATAAACGGTAAGGCTATATACCTTTTAAATCCGCCGCTAACCCTACTTTAGCCTTACGTTATACCGGCGTTGCGCCGTATATACTTTATGGGTAGGTTATAGGTTACTTATATACAGCTAGATTTAGGACAGTAAGGCTATATACTCGTTAAATCTGCCACTAACCTATACTTTAGCCTTATGCATTATCTATATAGTATATATATAGAATAGTATAAGTTATTGGTATAGATTACTACTAGTAGGTTACTAGTAGGTTATAAACCTTAGTTAAATAAACCCCGGTTATAAACAGGCCTATTCTCTAATATATAAATAATCTATTTAGCTAGTATAGAGTAATAAACTAGGTCTAGAAAGGGTGCTTTTTAAATTAAGCTTTATTGCTAGTATACGCTATAGCCTTGCCTATAAGTCGCCTATAAGTTACTAGCATCGCTAGGTTATATTAAAGCGTGGCTTATATAAGATATTAATAAATTAAAACTTTACCCCATATATACGCCGTAGTTTATATAGCAATTATTACTTATTTTTTAATCCCTTAAAATATCCTCCGCTCCGCTTTAATATAGATTATATTTTAATAGCGGCGCTTACTTTTTGCCTACGCTTTAGCTATAAGGCTAGGGTATTCCGCTTATAGTACTTATCTAATAGTTATTTAACAATTCTTAAGTTCTGTCTCGTATTTCCATTTATTATATTTATTTAGCCATTCTAGCTATTTAATAAGGTATTATAGTTATCTAGTACAATCTTAGTAGGTAATAATTGCTTCTACTTCCTAGCTGCCTTCCTTAAGCTCTTTTACTGCTAGGGGTTAAAACCTAGGGCGTGACCTATAAGGCTCTAGTAAGGAGATATAAAAGACTAGATAGAGCTATACTATAGTAGGTAGAAGCTCTAGCTTATATACTTACTACCCTATACGCTTTAGGATCTAAAACGGTCCTATAAATTCACTATTAAGCTTCTTATAAGGACGTTTTATGTGGATATTCTTAGAAGAGAGCAGAACTCGTTTACTAACGGCGAAATACTTAGTTAGATAGTAACAATTGTAGTATTTTACCTAAAGCTATTAGGCGTGCATTATTAACGCCGCCGCTGCCTTATATATAAGGCGTAGGCGTTATAAATACGTCTCTACAAGTTTAATATTTATTAACTTAGACTCCTCCCTACCTTATTAGGCGTCTTAGACGCCGTCTAGGACTCTATTTAGGATATTTAGTGGCTAGCTATAGGCGAGCTTAATAGGGGAACGCTTTATTATAGTATAGACCTTAGATTTATAGGTAAAGGCTACTTCTTTAAGTAGGGAGGCCTAATTAGACTGTTCCTAGTTTATAAATATACGTAGGTATATCTTAAGCTCTAGTTCTAACGCTCCATCTAACTATCTATCTATAGGTAAAATGCGGTACTAAGTTTATATTAAACGCGAAGATAGTAGTATATAGTGCTCTAGTACTTGCTTATAAATATACTACCCCTATTAGAGACGATATTATCTAAAGGCCCTATTTATATAAAGACTCTAAATAAGAGTTCTGCGAGTTACGTAGTATTAATTATCTTACGCACTAGATAGTAGCGTACTAGCTTTATAAAACGGTCTATAAGGGCAAGGACAGAGTTATACTCTACGCTATTAGGAGTCTTAGACTCTAGAAAATCCGTAATAAAGTTAAATAAATAATGCTAGGCTTAGGTAGGGTCCTAAAGAGGCTATAGCTTGCTATAGGGTTTATAGCGGCGCGATTTAAAGCATTAATAGGTATTATAATTATTTAAGTAGTTGCGGAGGTTCTAAGTAAGGCCGTTCTAAGTATACTTCCGCGCGATTACCTTAAAAGTATAGTTAAAACTATAGTGGCCGCCTATAGGATCATTATTTCCGCTTAAGGATCTCCTATTATAATAGTATATAATTTAGCACCTAGACCTTATTATTTTGCCTTAAAAGTCCTTAATTATTAAGGGTATAGTCCTTATTACTAGTAGGAACTTATTTCTAGGTTAACTAATTATATATAAGGCGTATAAAGGCGTCCCTTTTTTATACTCTATAAATAAAATTAACTAGTAACTTAGGGGGGTGTTCTATAAACGCCGTTTTAGCTAAGGCAGCTACTATAACCTCTTACCATAGTATAAGACTTTGCGTAAAGTTAGTGCTAGTAAAGTAATGTATAATATATAAGTAACTCGCTAGGTTATTATAGGGGACTATAGCCTAGGCTAAGGGGTTTTCCCTAGGGTTAAGTGCTATTAAGCTAGTTAAAGTAGTTTTAAAGAAAATGGTAGGACGTTTTAGTTTACCAGCGCCAAATTTATAAGGGTCGCTTGTATACTACACGTATACTACTTGCTAGTATAGTATAGTAATATTAGGGCCGTCCATAAGGCCTATAATCTGTAACTTTTGCTATAATATAGGCAGTATAGCATTAAGGAGTATTGTCGAACGGATAAGTCACTTAGAAGAACTCTGTCTATTGAATGTGGCTCTAGAGCCTCTATAAATACATAAGGAAAATAGGTAGTAGACTACTTCGCTAACCGTATCGTAGACCGAGTCGTAGACCGTGTCGTTGACCGAGTCGTTAACCGAGACAGTAGTAAGACATACGAGAACAAGGTGGTGAGTCATAAGGTGGTACCTGAGAGTGACCTCAACGGTCGACACACCCCCCTAGCTGCTCAGTCTTGACTGAACAGCTAGATAGAAAATAGAACAAAAAAGTCACAATAGGCAATTTAGTGTTGAGTTAAGAAAATCCTCTATATAGTTACCTTGCCTAATATCATCCAAATCGAATCAAATTAGATTCTTGATATTAACGAGATTCAATTGTTGAACGAACGCCTCATGCTTTTGACGCGGTAGGGCCTTCGTCAAGCCGTCTGCGACCATAGCAGCGGTAGGTGTCCAATTGATTTTAATTCGGCTATCACGTACTTCTTAGCGAAGCCAGTGGTGGTGTATATCGACGTGTCGAAGCTTTGTAGAGAGCTCTACGTAGTAGTAGACATTTGCCCTTGATGGTGAATCCATCTGGACATTTGATATAGACGATTTCGTCAATCAGGCTGTTTGCGAACGCGTTGACAGCGTCACCCTGCCAGACGTCCAAATCGAATGCTGCGATGATTGCTGCGAGAGCTCTAAAGACTTTGGCTGCCAAAGTTGCTGCATACATGTCCTTATAGATTGACTGTTATAGATTACCTCTCACACAAAGTCGAGCTTTAAACTTTGTGAGATATCCGTTAGTGTCTGTCTTGTAGGTAAATACCCAGGTAATAGGTACCGTTTTAATAGATTGAGTCTTATCTACGATTTCGAATGTTCCACAATTGTCTAGATCCGTGTACTCCTTTGTAGCAGCTACTAGAAATTCTGCCTTATACTGGTGTCTTATAAGCTCCTTCCAGTTCTTAGGTGGAGGTGGAAGCTCATTACGGTATATTTTCCTTTAATATTTAAGCCCTGCGTAAAAGGCTGCTTAAAGTGGTTGGAAGGTGTCTACCTCTTTAAGGTGAGTTAAATAAGCTCTATATTATTTAGGTGGCTTCTTTAATCTTCTTCCTTCGATTATATTGTCCTTAGAGACCTTAGCTATGTCTCCTTCCTTTAACTCCTCTAGGTTAATTTTAACGTATTTAAAACCAGGGCGTTAACGGGTAGAAGGTGCGGAGGATCTGGAGGTGCTTAAGGAGCTTGCATTAGTAGGAATTGATTAAGGTTCTGGCGTTGATTCTGGTATAGGAAGGCCAGGTAGAGGATCGTCTTTTAAGGTATCTGCTATAATTAAGTTATCACCTTAAGTATCTAGCTGCTTACAGTTGACGATTTGTCCCTAATTTCCACTAGAATCCACCTGTTGATTTCTATTAGTGTCCGCCTAAATTTTATTAAAAATCTTATCTTCCTTATCCTTATTTAAGTCTTCTTAAAGCGTCCTGTTGGGGTTAATTACATTAATTACCTCTAGCATTTAATTGGCTTTCTCTTAAAGCAAATTTGCAAGATCTGGCTTGCTATTCTTATAGACGAGTCGCTTATTAAACGTAACGTCTTTCGTTCGAATTACCTTCTTTTCACTTAGTATATATATTTAGAAGATATTCGTTAAATTATACCCTACTAGATACCTAATATAGGCTCTAAGAGTAAGTTTTTAAGTGCGAGGAACGTTATATTTAAGTAGGTAGGCTCTACAGCCGTAGGCGCGTAGGTAAGCTATATTCGGTTTAGCTAGTAAAAGACCTATTACTAACTAAAGCTTTTCAAAAGGCGTCTTCCAGTTAAGCCGTCTACTTAGTGTCCTATTCGTTATATACGCTGCCGCTTTAAAGACCTTAGGCTAGAGCTCCTCTAGTAGTCAAGCTTCAATTCGCATGCATTAAAACTTCGTTATAATTACCCCCCCAAAACATTCCGCAGGACCGTTCTGTTCTAGTGTATTTAGAGCTAAGTACTCTACTATAATACCTTTTTCGGCGGTCTAGTCATCGAATTTACCTCCAAGTAATAACTTATTATCAATATAAATAACAACAACTTTAAAGCCGTAGCGTCGCTTAACTACATTACAATATTTAATAATTGCTTAGGTGGTTAATAACTTCTATGTAAATATCTTAACCTTATTTATTTAAACCAAATTGTTAAGGAAATAGATTGTCACGGGACACCCCCGTGACACCTTGCACACGTCCACCTATTTCTACCGACTCAGCAATTAGAGACCAACCGCGAAATGGCAATTTAACGGCAATCTGATGGCAATCTAACGGCAATCTACGGCATTCTGCCATATTCTGCCAAGTTCTACCGAATTTTACTAAGTTCTACTAGGACCACGACCTAAACCCTATTCTGCCTATATACGTATTAACTAAGCAATTAAGTTAACGATATCTGCCCTTTCTTCCTATTTTCCTACCTTCTTTCCTTATATAACGTCTTAACCTTCTTACACAGTTTATGTATATAGCTTAATAATATCTACCTTGCTATATATTATCGTCGCTTATACTTACTCTGTAACACTATATTATATTAACTACCTACACTACTATCGATATACAGAACGAACCCGAAGCCCCTATAACGGCCGCTAGTATTATATCCATATTCTAAGAACAATTAGTAGGAATATAGAAGTTTTTTATAGACGCCCTTAAACAGAACCAAGCCACTTTAAATTAATAATAAGCCGAATAAGAAGCACGATACTAGTAATTAATTAAGGACCTCTAAGAAGAAGTCCGCGCCCTTAAGAGGCCTACGCTAGGACCTTAAGACTAAACGCTATTTTTAGAGATAAACACGCGGAATATAAGCCCTAAACCTATAGTAGCTACTTACCCTAAGCTAACCACTATACCGAAACGATCTAAACAACTATTAAATCCCCTGGTATTTACTAGTAAATAATAAAAGCTCTAATTATTTCTAAGCTAGCTTAAAAATAAGCTAACTAGTAATGCTAACCGTTACCTAATTAAAGCTAACCGACTCTATTACACCCTAAGTTAACTAGGAGGAGATATAGCTAACCTTATTAAACCGCTTTAGCCAAACTCAGTATAAAGCCTAGTTATACTTCTTAAAGCTATATATGGTAACCTAAACCGCTAAGCTACTGCTTAAAGAAAGATAAACTATATAACTTAAGAAGCGAAAAGTTTCCTAGTATACTTTTTCAAATTTAACTATTACATAAAGGAAATAGGCTAGAACGACTCCGCACTAATTAATAACCTTATTAAATCCCTAAGCCCTAAACTAAAAACCTCCCTAATAAGCATAGATCTACTAGGAGCCCTTAATGCCTACGTAAACGTTATTAATAAACAATATAACAATATACTACGCCTAACACTAAAGCCCGCTCTATAATATAATACGGCAACCCCATAAACGTTTACTAAGTTATTATCTTAGCCTAAGCACCCTAACGCTATAGATATTAACACTAAAACCCTAGAGTATACCCTACTAGGGTTCTTTAAATAAGAACGATGTATTAAGCTAGGCCTCTACTTTAAATATAGAAGTAGCTCTTACCTCTCTAACTACTGCTCCGTCCCTATGCCTAAATATAAATTATAAACGGCCAACACCAGCAGCTGTTTACCGCATTAATCTTTTGGTTACCGTCCCTAATTTCTACCTAGTTCCAGCCCTATATCTAATAAGCACTATTTATAAGAACGAAGCTATAGCTAACGTCCTATAAAAACCCCACCCTAATCGCCTCTAAAAGGAAGGTCTTGGAGCTAAGTCGCTCTTTAGGACGGCTCTGCTATAAGATCTTATTAAACGCATTTAACGTTATAAACTCTAACTCTTAGGACTATAGTATAACTATTAACTGCCGTCTTTAGCAGAATAGCTAATAGGCTAATACTTAAATCCTAATTAATACAGGAGCTAGCGGTATATCCGTGGCCTTCGTAGCTGCGCCTTGACCACCCACCCGAAGGGTGGGTGGTGGATATCCAAATCGCCAGGACACCTCAATCGCCAGAATTGATCAACTTTCTTAAATATTTAATTACTACACAACCACCACAATAAGTAATTATCTATGAATTGAAAACTAGGTCGCTTGCCTTACTTAAGCCATCTATAATAGTATATATTTTTTAATTATAAAGGTAATGCATAAAATTTATAATTTATACGGTCGCATTAAGCAACGCGTTACTAGACAAAAGTCTTAATTAAATTAATCTATAATAAGTAGATAACTTAATAATTATAAAAAAGGAAGTATTATATTATAAATAATATAAAAAAAATATTATTAGGTAACGCCTTAGCATTTTTATGCTTAAATAATTTATTAATTATATTCCTGTTAACTGTTATATAGATTTTACTAAACTACTATTTATTTATAGTACTAAATAGGCTATATACTTCTGAAATATATATTTATAAAAACAATAACTAAAGTAGTGTTTATAGAGGCTATACTTTACCTACTTAGCCTAAAAAAAGTATTTAATAAACTGCCTTTATTATATAAGACTACACCAAAAAAAACTTAATATTAAAGACTATTAATATTATTATATTAAAGATAATTAGGCAGATAAGTGAGTTAACTTAGTATATTAAATATAATTAGTAAAAATAGGAAAATAAAAACCTAAATAAGGCTATATAAAAATATATCTATAAAGCAAATACCTAATTTTAAGCTTTTAAACCCTTTAAATAATAATTAAAAAACACTAAAATTAAAATTAAGTAATGCTAAAAGTAAAAAGCCAATACTAAAAAGGTTATATGGGAATTTGGGGTAATTATAATAGCTAAAGGCCGTTTATTAGCTAAAAAAAGAAAAATAGATAATAAAAAAAAGCTTACAATGTTATGGACGCTTTAAGTACAATATTATAACTACTTAGGGAAGAGTTGGAAGAAGCTAGTTAGATAATATAAGCACGGTCTAGGATAGATTTAGTAGAACTATATAACGAGGAATAGTAACTAAGGTTATATAATATTATACGCAGTATACGCGGTGTATAAAAGGAACGTATATATAATATGTATAATACGTATCTTATATATAAGGGAGATTTCTTAGGAGTACGGTCGTGTATTTAAAGGACCATAGTCCCTACCCAGATAGTTCTTTCCTTATAGTGATTCTTAGAATACAATTAGAGTTAATCTATTAGGTAACTACTCTACTAGTTATTATTACGTTGTTAACCTTAATTTACATTACCTATATACCTAGCCTATTAATAAGCCTACCGTAGTACCTACTATAAGGTTCCGTTATATAATTACTACCTAGTTATAGTATTAAATATAGAAAGTTAAATAATATGCTACCAAAAGCAGCCACTATAACGCCATTAATGGCGGCAACTACTTTAAGGTTAGGAAACGACACTAGTATAGCAGATACTAACTTACAGCAACCTATAACGGTTGGATAATTATAAGAAATAGTTAACTAACTAATAGCAAATAATGCGACGCTAGAAGAAAGGATTAACAGGATAGAAGTAATAAAGATTAAGCTACTATTAATTAAAAGATACTTAGGAGAAAGATTAAAGCTTAAAGGATTTCTTATATAAATGCACTTTAAAGTTATATAAGAAGGAGTAAAGCTGCTAATACCTATGGATCGAATAGTATATGCGGGACTATTCCTATTAAGAAGGGCACTTAAGTAGTTTAAGCCTTACCTTATAGAAATATAAGTAAACGGAATAACAACTACTAATTAGGAGATATAATTTATGTTCTTAAGCTAAAAAGGGTTTACAAAGTAACTTATATAAATGTTTAGAGACCCAGAGGCAGTAACTACGGTAAAAAGAAAACTCTAAGATATTACGTAGTAAACCTTAGTAATTAAATATATAACGTAGTTCTAGACGCTAGCTATATAAGTTAAGTGGAATAATAAGGCGCTTATAGTATAGTACAAACAGGGACTTAAGGCTAAAGTTTAGGACGTGATTATTTTAATAGAAGATATGGATACCCTATAGGAGCTAATAGATTAAGCAATTAAGATTAATAATTAAATCTACTAAAGGAAATAGGCTAAGAGAGGCTAGGATAGAGTTCTATAGTTATATAAGATGTAAAGTACGTAATAACTAAAGCTAAGTTAGAAACTATAGTATAGCGTAAAGCTAATAGACCTAAGTAGTACTAAAGAAGCCTATAAGAAATAGAGTAAGAAACTATAAAAACCTAGAGGTTAAGGATCTAGTAATTATAGGACTAAGGAGTAGAAGCTAAACTAGGGATCTTAGTAGTAGAAGACGTTTAGGCGGACTCTATAGCAAAGTTAGTGGTTTAAAGATAAAGCTTATATAAATTATAGGAAATAAGGTTACTTTGCAAGGGATTATAAAGATAGTTAGAGTTACTATGTAATAAAGGGAACTAGAATAGTAAAAGATATATACGTATAGAGGAATAATAGTATACTATAAGGAACAAAAGAATGTTTAATTAAAAGTTTCGCGTTTTATTATAATAACGTATACTAAATTTATAAAGACGCTAAGTACGGCGTAAGCTATTAGCTATAGGAGCTAAAATCCTTAGAATATAGGGGAACTAATAAACTATTACGCAGATCGGATACTAAAGACGACGAGTTTAATATAGGCGAAACATTTGCAGATAATAAGGTAATAAGGGCAGCTTACTAGGAGTATATAGACCTTAAAGAAGTTATATTAGAAGTAGAGACTAAGACCGCTATAGAATAAGGTTTAGTAACGGGAATTATAACACTATTAGATACGGCATCCATCGCTTTATAAGATAAAAGGAAGAGTATCTTATAGAGATTAAGCAAGCAGATAACTGCTAGTGCTAATTTATTGCTTAATAAAGGTAAAAGGCTAAAGGCTTAAGACTCTTAAGATAAGATAAGGTATACTTAAGGACCTATAATGGATAGAAACTAATAGAATAGGGTAATAGCTTAGTTTAAGGATATATAAATAAGCTTAGGATAAAGTTTTCCACAAACATAAGACTCTTAAGAAGAGATAAGTAAGATTTAAGACTTTTAAGACGAGATAAGAACACCTAAGCCTAGTTAGACTAAGGTAGGAGCGAAGCTTAAAACAGAAGTAA